>Ga0307376_10003485_pt1 | contig 14691 bp, 21 predicted proteins | sample TR2MG_FD_202536 | JGI IMG/M metagenome (GOLD analysis project Ga0307376, IMG submission 202536) | Soil microbial communities from Risofladan, Vaasa, Finland - TR-2 | ecosystem: Environmental > Terrestrial > Soil > Coastal area > Acid sulfate soil | place: Finland: Risofladan, Vaasa | collected...
CGAGAAAAAAAAAAAAAAAAAAATGGAGAGTACTGGAATCGGACCAGTTTCTTAGGTGCTTCGAACCTACGCAATCACCAGACTTGCTCACTCTCCAAAAAAGGGCAGTCACCATTGCCTATCCAATGACGACGCCCGAACTCCTTCTGCACATGGCAGATGATCTAACTACTTATACAATAAAGACTTACTGGACGGCGTGGGAATCCAACCCACCACAGAATATTTGCAAGACATTCTCGCCCGCTTGGTACATGGCCGCCCGGAGTTTATTTTTTATAAAGTCTTTGTAATCTTCTTTTTCTGCCTTTGCCTTTATTAAGACTACCGTAATTAGGTGTTAATGAATGACAATTAGGACAAAGAACTTCTAAATTAGACTCAACACTATTTGAGCTATAACCATCTATATGATTAATATTTAATGGAGATTTACCAGTAACAAAATTTTTCTCATTCCAACTACATTTTTCGCATTTATAATTTGCTTTCTCAAGCATATATCGCCGAACGGGCAATGCAAGATTTTCTTCGCTGTTGTGATTCCCAGAAACAAGCCCATTTTTCCATTTAGATATATATTCTTTATATTCGAAATCCCACTGGCATCTGTGTGAACAAAATTTTCTTTGAGTGCGATTCAGGTCTTTTTTACAAAATAAACACTTTCCGTCAGGATTAACAGAAGGTCTAAGAGGAGATTTCTTTTTATAATGAGGAGGTTCTATTAATCCTCCTATACACTGTGATTTATTTTTGCACTTTAAACTACAAAATCTATGTCCATATTTTGTTTTTCTTTTTGCGATATGATTGGAAACTTCTTTGATTTTGCCGCAAGCTGCACAAATTATATGAACTTTTGTCTTTCTTTTATTTTTGTTTTTACAATCTACACAACAAAATCTACCTCTGCCGCGGCGAAGAAAATCTTTTCTAGCCAAAAAAGTTTTACCGCAACACTCACAATCCTTTTCTAAGCATTTTCTTTTGCTACCATACTTGTCTATAACTAATATTTCATTCATTTTTTACCTCCATTATAATATTACTATTTACTGGAGGTAATTCCTTTATGGAAATATATTTTTTATTTAACCGGTCGCTTTCCCTGATAAGCTACAGGCCCTTAAAATTTATTTAAAACGCTTCAGTCTATATTCTTCTGCTACTACAAAACTATGCGAACCTTTCATTTTATTCTTCGCCGTCAAATTTCCCTTTTCTTATATAATCTTTCATTTCCTCAGAAATAGAAACTTTGGTTTTATTTTTCTTAACCCAAGAGACAAATTGTTTAATAAAAATATTTACATCTTGATTACAAATCCACCAAGGACTTAAAGCTATTCCAACTCCTATTACCTGATCTAATTCTTTTTTTGTCGGTTTTCTTTGTCTATAACCTGTTTTCTTCCAACCACATATTCTCTCGCAATCTGGATCAAAAGGATTATCATCTCTACTTTCATTACAGAATCCAGCAGAACCGTCGTTATTACATCGTCCTGCTATACAATCTCTATGAGAATAAATCCAAATCAGTTCTTTCTTATTAGGAAAAGTAACATAATTTATCCAAGTTCCGCTACAGAGTTCTGGTAAATCGTCTTTATTTTCTGCTATATCAGAGTGAGTATCCATATTTATTAAAATATCGAAATCAGGCAAATAATCTAAAAGTTCTTGATGCTCCAATACTACCCGGATAGGAACAGATAATTTAAATAATTCATCTAAAAAATCTATAGGGAGAGGACGGAAGTGCCAATAGTCCATGTCAATAGATAAATAAATTCTATCCACAATTGCACCCATTTAGATTTCAAGCGGTCCAAAATTAAAACCCCTAACCATTCTCCACGCTTCTTTTACTTCAGGTGTTTCTTCTGTTATCTTATTCAAAGTATTTTTTTGCAAGAACTTAATTCGCCATTGATTGAACTCTTCTCGTTTTATTGTTTCTTCGCTAAAATCGCAGAACTCTACCATATCCATAATTGTAATTTGGCTAAATCTATATCTTTACAATCTTCAAGCAATTTTGGACTAGACATAGAAACCAGGGTCTCAGCAAGTTCAATGACACATTGTAGCGTTGATTTAGGCATTTAAATCTTTCATCATAGAGGATTTTATCAGCTTTTTAAGTTCTTCTTCTGGTTTTCCCACCTCAGAAACTTCAACATCCTTTTCACCAGGAAGAGGTGCTTTTATCCAATTAGGAAAGTGAATAATTTCGATTGCATCATAAAAGATAACCAGTGGTTTTGTCATAGGATCTTCTATCCTGGGTTTTTCCCAACCGGCAGGTCCGGACACTTCCACTGCAGTCGCATTTGTCAAAATGCAAAAATTATCACTGGAATAAGCCAATATCCCTCTATAATGATATCGAAGACAGAGAATTGCAATTCTTTCTCCTTTGATATTTGATAACATTTTTTTAAGATCTTTTTGATGAATCTTATTGCTTCTATAAACGGGATCTCTTTCGATGACTATTGCAGGTCCCATATCTATTTCTGTAACCATTTTGCTTACATTATTAGTCATTTTACACTTCGTCCTTTTTGTGGTACTCAGACACGATTTGTAAAGCTTCATTAAATAGTTTTTCCCCATCTTTACGAAAAATATCCATGCTGGGATCTTTTTTAACATAAGATATTGCTTTGCAATCACATTCGGTAATAGGACAACCGCAAACCCAGTTCCAACTAAGCCTTTCCCTATTCCAAACTTTAACTCTGGCAAAGCTTTGAACGTCATAAGCATTGCGTTTAATATCTACTCGCAGTTTATAACCATTGCGCATGACGATTCTACGATAAAACCAGCTTTGATTCTGCATCCATAATCGTTCACTAATTTCACCGACTTCATAAACTTTGATTTCCATAGTTCGCCTTTCTTGTTCTATATTTCAGGATCAAAAACTGGCTGGGTTGGATTTTTTCCGCGAAAAATATTTTGATCTCCATATAGCCGATATTAAGAGCTACCCATAGTCTCCGTCCCCTGCTTAAATAATAATACTATACCTCTTCATATCTACTTAAACACCCGTGTAAGGAATCGAACCCTAAAGCAACAGTTTTGGAGGCTGTCCGCGACACCCACTCGCTGCACGGGTAAAAAATAAAATAGGCGACCCCGGCCACGATCCGGGAACCTTCTGGGTGTAGACCAGATACTCTGCCAATTGAGCTAGCCGCCTGTTTAAAAAGTTTCCCTAATAGCACTTTCCACTACCATATTAATCTTATTCTTTCTCTTAAACGCTTTAATCTTTTTTGTATAGGAGTCCATGCATGGATATGTCTTTTACCAGTATTCCAATCTGTTGAACGCCAAACCCAAATATATTGTCCTGGAACAAGAGTTCTAGCTTCTTTATGAGTTATTCTTCATTAAATTTTTCAAGAGCTTTCTCGGAGCGTTTTTTCATCTGTTCTATCACAGATTCGTTAACAACAGGAGTAGCAGGCTTAAATCTAAACTTCCCATGGGAAAAGAATTGTTCTCTCTTCTCTTTCTCTTTCTTTTTCCTTAACGGTTCTTTATTTTTATATCTTTTATTAAGAGTTTTAAGAGATACAAGCATCTGTTCTAAATGATACGGATAAAGAAATAGACAAGTAGGGATACCATATTGAGGAATATTAACCACTGTGGTTCCCCAATACTCTTTATCCAATTCGTGAGGAATAAGCAAAATATAACTGCCACAATGCAAATTATCATCGCAATGGATTAACGCGCAACTAGGATTATATCTAACAAATTTCTCTACTTTTTGCATCAAATCATAACCGTGAAATTTAAAATCGGAACCCATGTAACCATCACCATCAAAAGTCATAAATCTTTCATGGAACCGATGAAAAAGAGTATGAATTGTTTTCCTGTTTTTGTTCAGTATGTCTCTTAAAAGATTATCTTGTTTAAGTTCATCAATCTCTTCCCTGGTAGGACGACGGCTCTCCCGATAATCGCATTTAGAACATTTAAATTGTAGTTCTAATATGTTATAACTATTCAGCTTCATGTTGTGCTTTTTACATTCCATGATCTTTTATTTTTTCGCGAAAAATTGGCTGGGTGCAACAACTCGGAGCGGTCAGTTCTGCCTAAATACTCGGGACGGGTAAATTCGAAATTAAAAAAGGAAAACTTGTCGTCCCGACGAATATAAATATTATGAAACCATTATATACTAAAACCGAATACAATCAAGCGTCTAGTAACGATAAACTTGCATTGCAATGCTATGTTTGTGGGAAAACTTATTACAAATATAAAAGATACATAAATTCTTTTTTAAAATACCACAATCCTCAAGAAAATTCTTGCAAATATTGTAGTAAAAAGTGTGAAAAAAAAGGCAAATTTAAACCGCGTACAGAGTTTTTATGCGATTATTGTAATAATAAAGTCATAAGAGCAGATTATGAACTTCGCAGCAAACGTAGAAAATCTAATAGGGTTTTTTGTAACAGGTCTTGTGCTGCAAAATACAATAATAGGCATAAAAAAACGGGAACCCGTCGATCTAAATTAGAAAAATATATTGAATCTCAAATAACTATTGATTTTCCTAATCTCAAAGCTTTATACATTGAAGCTCCTCCACCACAAGGGTGGAGGATTCCACAGGTATTCATCTAGGCTTACTCACTAGCATGTTAGCACCCTGTAGCTCACCGGGTCCTCCCGACCCTGTATTAAAAAATTTAAATTAATCTCTTTGGTTATCAGAGATATTGTTAAAACTTTCTAGGTTTTACACTGAACAAGAAAAAAATCATTATATGATTTTTTTGTCAGCAACCATTTACCTATAGACTTGTCAAATAACGTTATTATCTTAGAGGAAAAAGTAATCACTTCCTTTAAGAAAATTAAGAAATTTGCTAGAAAAGGTCTCATCGTCATTCATCCCCTCCCACAAGGGGAGGGGTTTTCTGACGATAGCTTATAAATCTACTTCAGGTTCTTCTATATCATTCCCCCATGAAGTCCAGCCCGGGCATCTTTGCCTAGCAAATAATTCTATTCTGGGTAGGTCTCCAAACAGTTCTACTATTTTATCTCTGACTACAAAAGGTTTCTGAGAATGTCTTTGCCTGGGAGATATAATTACACTTGATACGGTATTACTAACAGGTTTCAATTTACCTTTAATCCCCATTAAACATACTTCACAATTACTTTTAGCATAATATCCTACACCAAAAAATGGTTTACCATTTATTTTATTAGTTTTAATCCAACTGAATCCTAAAGTCTTATATTCAAAACCCCAATGTTTGAATAATTTTATTTGATCCGCTAAATATGGAAATGTTGTCCACAAAAATAATACGCAATTATCGTCAGCTAATTCTTGTATAGGTAATTGCTTTATCTCTTCCATGGACATTAAATCATAATGACCACACGCTCCTCCTCTAAACCGTGTTTTGTGATTAGCCCTACTATTATATTTCCATGGCGGATTACGGGTCTGCATAAATAATACTATATTTCTGGTCAGGAAACGGAGCACTATTATGCAGACCATATTCTCCTTTTTTAGAATTCAAGCTTTCCATAATCTTCAATATATCTCCCATTAATTTCTTTTTTTCCCGCCAAAAAATTATTTTTCCTAAAAATCGGCTCCGGAAAATTTTCACATTTTTTCGAAATGAATAAATTTTCTGGTTTGAATTATTGTTTATTATTTCTCCGCCGAAAAAAATTATTCTTTTTTATATTCTTCTTCTTCGTATTTACGAAATTCTTCATCTTCGTAATGAGGGTCCATCCAGTTTTTGTCGTAATGAGGGTCCATCCAGTTTTTGTCTCTAACAGATTCTTTTTCTTTTTTTTCTGGACAAATCCCCTCATAATTATCGGCCCAATGATTTACATCCTTAGCTGCGGTTTTAACCCAAGCCCCAACTCTATTGAAACCAAATAAAGCGATAAAGATAATAATGACCCAAAAGACAATTACTGTTATAACTTCTTCTGCTTTTGGTTTTTCTTTGTTCATTTCTTTTCCTTTCTGTTGCTATACATCTGCCTTGAAACCGGCTGGGTTGTCTATTTTCATTTTTCATTTTCCCGCCAAAAAATTAAGCTTCTTCCATCGGAAATACTTGTTGCATCGCTTCCAAAAATAATCTATTGACGGGGAAGAATCTCCTTTCTTCTTTTCCTCTTTGTTTAGCCAATTTGGACAGGTAGCGGTAATAGGTGTGAGGGATTGTAACTGAGCAGTGGTGTGGAATTGTTTTATCTTTATATTTCTCTGTAATATCCATTATTATTTCTCCTTGATCACTTCTCCTTGTTAAAAAAAGCCCCCTGATGGGGGCTCTATAACTTCTCAGTATTAGGCAAGGAAGAGGTAGAAGCAATAGGTTCCTAGATACAGCATAGGAATCCCAAGGAACATCATAAAGACAAGTGTATACAAGATTATCCAGAACATTTTCATTCTCTTGCTATGCATCTGGCTGAGAACTGGCTGGGTCTAACTTTTTGGGACTATTTTCATTTTTCATTTTTTCCGCCAAAGAACAGTTATTATCTTAGAGGAAAAAGTTATCACTTCCTTTAAGAAAATTAAGAAATTTGCTAGAAAAGGACTCATCGTCATTCATCCCCTCCCACAAGGGGAGGGGTTTTCTGACGATAAATGTTTTAATATAAAATAGAAGCAACTAATTGCGAATTAGATATTTATATTCCTTCCTTAAAACTGGCTTTTGAACTCAATGGTATTTTTCATTATGAACCGATTTACGGTGAAGAGAAACTAGCAAAAATAAAAAATAATGATAAACGTAAATTTCAAGCCTGCATAGATAAAAAAATAGAATTATGTATAATAGATTCCGCTGGACTCAAACATTTTAAACCAGAAAAAGCAAAGAAATACTACTTTATCGTGAAAACAATAATAGATGACAAACTAAAAGAAAGAAATCAGTCTGGCGTGATTCGAACACGCGTCCCCGCGTCCCAAACGCGGCGCTAGACCAAACTCAGCTACAGACTGTTTTAATATTTTCGTGCTCCCAAAGCACGCGGATTACCTAGCTTTCCCACGCTCCGTTAAACGTAAATTATTACAATTTGAGCTACACTCTGTTTTTACTTAACTTATCTTTAAATTTAGAAATAATTTCTTCTATTTTTTCTTCATCCGGAATCTCTCCATAATATTTTTCATAACTATCCTTTAACTCTTTAGCTTATATTTTATAAGATTCTATCGTACTTATCATTAGCTTTAATTTTCTAAAAAAGTGGTGATAATCTATTCACTTCGGCCAATTAAAGATTAAAAAGACAGACAAAGAATTTGCCATAGATATTCTCACAAATTAATGCAAGTTTTGGGTTTGAACCAAAATTTTCCGATAATCTACAACATTCGGCCTGTCCTTAGTTTAATTGCAGACAAGGGCTTGTCATAGGGTAGGGGGTTCTTAAAATAGAAGATAACCTACAACATTCGGCCTGCAAATTGTTTTATTGAGAATAAGACTACGGAGCCAGGGATTTCACGGCGTTCCTATATTACCAATTTTACATATATTCCGGCCGAAAAAATATATAAAAAAGGTAAACTGTCTATCCTGGCAAACTCATCTTGCTCCTACCTTATTCACCTGGTAGCGGTTCTTTTGCGTATCCGCATCCTAGTAAACCTAATTCTCAAATGCCCTTGCCCGGTGATGATCCGGGTTCTTCAGATCGAGAATCTGATATCTTGGCCAACGTGGACGACAAGGGCAAAACAGAGAAGCCAATAATCACATATGTTCCTTTAAGGTTTGCCAGAACCTCGATTACCATTACAGTTGGCTAGACTATCCTAGTCACCAGGAACATAATTATAGGTTCAGATTTTAGCTTCTCTCGGAAACTTCTATCAAAATGTCTCAGAGAACCTCTACCTTTATGGTAGAGGGTGAATGAGACACGTAGAAAAAATTTCCGAATTTCTTCAAATTGATAAAGGATTATAACAAAACAACCGATAATATAACTGTTCTTTGACAAGTTTATAGGTAAACGGTTGCTGAACGAAAAATCATATAATGATTTTTCTTGTTCGGCGTAAAACCTAGAAAGTTTTAAGTAATATCTCTGATAACCAAAGAGATTAAATAAATTTTTAAATAGGGCAGGAAGTGCCCGAATTAACGCCTTTGGAGACTGCTCAAGGTTCATGTTTTTCCCTTACGGGAAAAACAGGTGGAGCGTCAGCGAATTAGGAATCCCCTACCCTTGTGGTAGGGGGAGCTTCAACAAAATATGTGAAATCAAATATCTGGCTGGGTCAATCCGTAGCTACTGCCTTCTCTTTAATTTCCTTTTCCAGCAAAAAATATAACTCTCTTTCCGGCGTTGTATGAACCGGTTGTCCTCCCTGATCTACCCAAGGATTCTTATTATAATTATTTGCCATATTTGTAGCTTTAACTGTCAATGACACCAACTTTACCATACCTACTTGTTTCGCCATTTCATCTAAAGTCATTATCTATTCCTTGTTTGAACTCAAACTACCGCGGCGACACGGACTCGAACCGTATTACGGCTACCATTTTTCAAGGGAATTGAACCCTCACCGGGAAGCTACCCATCACCATGCGCCGCAAAATACACCCGGAAGGACTTGAACCTTCAACATTCTAGGTAAGAACTAGAAACTCTGCCAATTGAGTTACAGGTGCAAGTCAATTACCCCACCGACAAGCGGTGGGGCTTGCTCAACCTAAACATCAGGGAGCATTAACAGTCTTACTTTTCAATTATTTCCCAAATTGCTTCCCATTTACTACTGTTAAAACCTGGAGCATCAAATTGAACCCCTGCATCATACACTCCTGAGAAGTTTAGACCATACCATTGCATATGAAAGGTTCCCGTGAAATATCTACCATCCCATTTAATAAAATACATAGTTCCATCCGTTTTTATATCAGGATGGTCAGTCATCCTATTATTATCTATGTCAGTAGATTTTCTCAAATCAATAGCTCTAAATCTGGGTAGAGAAGAAGAAATTTGTTCTCTGAGCTTTCTCCTGCTCCAACCTAGTTTAGCTGCATTTCTTCGTTTAATTTGTCTTTGACGTGCTTCTACTTGTTCCATCTTTATTTCCTTTTCTTAACTACTGGGAGTGGAGGGATTCGAACCCTCTGCCTAAAGTTTAAAAGACTTTTGCTACATCCTGATGAGCTTCACTCCCGGTTACTCTCTACGAAATAACCACCGTTTACCAAATGTGCTAAACATAGCTTTTTCTCCTTACTCTAAATTCTTTAACATTTCTCTAAGAATGGAACTAATGGGAAATCGAATCTATCTAACATACCAGGTCTGCCTAAAGAACATACAAAATGCTGTTCATGTCAGGTCGATGAACCAAGTTGCGATCTTGTATTCTACCTGACTTCTAGCTTTCTGCCTATGTTAGCTACCTAGTAGACCCGGTAAATTCTTTAACGTTTCTCTCGCCAATGATTCCAAAATCTCTCGTTGTTCTAAATTCTGTGCAAGACCAGCAAGAACTTCAACAACTTCTTCTGTTAATTCAACTTCCTGAACTTTTTGCCCCCGAAATCTCTCATTCGAAATACCGTTGGTAACAAAAACTGCTTTTTTGTTGATATATAAATTAAGTTCTGGTATATGAAACTCTTCGATGGTATATCCTCCTCCATGAATATGATCTATAATTCCTTCACAAACTTCTATTTCGTATTTGATTGCCTTCATTTTTAGTTCTTTCAAATCAATTTAACTTTTCTTGGGATAAATATACATTTATTACTCTTCTTTTTCTGGAAGAAATATTCTATCCCATTCTTCTTGAGTTATAGTATATTTCATACATACGATTTCCACAAAAAACATTCCGTCCTTTAGTACAGGAAAATTGTAACTATAATATAGTACTCCTACAGCTACAACATCTTCAGGCTGAATAATTATTTGAACTCTTACAAGATTATCTTGTCCGGCATCATCTTTATTCAGGTAAGCATGGCAACCTTTATAAACCATCTCATCAGATTCTTTTGTTTCCCGATCACTATCTATTTCTCCGGGACCTTCTATTGTACCGCCAGGACTCTTATACCATCCCCAACTTTCTAAAAATCCAGGGACTTTAACCATAGATTTCCAAGCTATAATAGGTTCTGTTTTAGCTTGATATTTTTTAGTTAATATATCATCTTTTTTACAACACATCAATAGCTCCTTCAACAGGACTGTTTTTCGCGGGAAAATTAATTATTTAGGAGGAAATATTCTATCCCATTCTTCTTGAGTTATAGTATATTTCATACATACAATAGTAAGAGTAGGTGTATCTTTGTTGATAAGAGTAGGACGATCATGACGATCTTGCCACATCTCTCCAACAGCTACAATATCCTCTGGCTGAATAACTACTTTAACTATGGCTCTGCGTATTCCAACAAACCGTAGTAAGTATTTAGAGACAGCAGTAGTATCCGAATATTCATCTACATATGCATGACATCCACGATGATAAAAACCTTCTTGACATGTTTCTTTATCATTCCTATTACTAATAACTTCGCCGGAGCTATATACTATTCCTCCACGACTATTCCACCATCCTTGACTACGTAATCGTAAATTATCACGATCTATTACCATTATTTTCCAAGCTATAATAGGTTCTGTTTTAGCTTGATATTCTTTAGTTAATATATCATCTTTTTTACAACACATCAATAGCTCCTTCAATGACTCTATCTGCTACCGATTTCTGGCTGGGTCTAACTTTTTTTTTTCGCGAAAAAAAATAATGTTATTTTTTCTGTTATCACTCAACACAAAATATTTGTTGGATCGACGGGAGTTCTGGATTGAAATTTTGAAAATCTTTTGATAAGACATAGAACATGGCTTGAAGCTCCTCCACCACAAGGGTGGAGGATTCCACAGGTATTCATCTAGGCTTACTCACTAGCATGTTAGCACCCTGTAGCTCACCGGGTCCTCCCGACCCTGTATTTTGTTTTAATAATGCAAATTTTTTAATGTTTATTGCGGCATTTACGTCTCTGTTATGAACAACATCACAATCTTCACACTTCCATTCTCTATCAGCAAGCGTTAAATCTTTCTTCATCCAACCACAATTAGAACACATTTTAGAACTTGGTTCAAATCTTCCTATTCTTAATATGTTCCTTCCATACCACTCTGCCTTATAATCAAGAAAAGAAGTAAAAGTGCTCCAAGAACAATCAGAAATACTTTGAGCAAGTTTATGATTTTTAACCATACCAGCTACATTTAAATTCTCTAAACAAATAGTTTGGTTCTCACTAATAAGTTTTGAAGATAATTTATGCAACCAATCTTGTCTCTGATTTCTAACTTTCTCATATTTTAAAGCAACTTTTCTCATTGCTTTACGTCTTCTTAATCCTCTTTTGGGATGTTTAGATGCTCTTTTATGAAGTATTTTAATTCTATTAAGAGTTTTTTTAAGAAACTTTGGATATTTTGCTTCTTCTCCTTTAGAAGTTACAATATAAGATTTAATACCCAAATCGATTCCAACAGAAGTTTTATGTTCTATCTCTGGTTTTTCTGGTATATTTTGGCTTGTTTCAACAAGTATTGATACAAAAAATTTTCCTGTTGTAGTCTTGCTAAGTGTTGATGTTTTTATTTTACCTTCAAATTTACGACTTAATTTAGTTTTAATCCAACCTATTTTAGGGAAATACACTTTGTTATTATCAGTATCTACTTTTATATTTTGTGGAAATTGACAATATTGCCTATTACTTTTTTTCTTAAACTTTGGGAAAGAACTTTTCTTTTTGAAGAAGCCAGTAAAAGCATTATCAAGGTTTCTCAATGACATTTGCAAACACTGTGAATAAGGTTGTTTTAACCAATCTTTTTCTGCTTTTTCTTTTTTGAGTAGGCCAGTTATAAGATCGAAGCAGGACAATGTTTTACCATCTTTTTCATATGCTTTAATTTTGGTTTCAAGGGCCAAATTATAGATATAGCGAACGCATCCCATATTTTGGTTAATTTTTTGTTCTTGTATTTTGTTCGGGTATAGTCTATATTTAAAGGCTTTTTGTATCATATTTATAGTTTCGGAACATTTTCTATAAATCCTTTAATATTTTTTAGGAAAAAGAAAAAAGTTTTAGGACTCATCGTCATTCATCCCCTCCCACAAGGGGAGGGGTTTTCTGACGATAGCTTATAAAAATGTCTAGGAAGTTCTTCTATTTCTATTTTTTCATAAGAATTAAACCAAGTCCCTATTTTAGCTCCACCAGCAATAGCTTTATCTGTAGCTTCTTTCGCAGAATTTGCAATGGTAATGTGAGGAACATCGTCTATTACCACTAAAAAATGTTTCATCTCGCCTTCCTTTCTAATTTGTAAAAAGAACAGCCCTACTAGGAGTTAAACCCAGTCCCCAAAGTCCAAGGCTTCGTGTGCAGTCGTTACACTATAGGGCTAAATACAGAGGCGGTGCTTTAGCGCTATTGCATCTTCTACCTCTGTAATACAACTTAGAAGAATATTCTTCCCAGCGGATTTTCAATTTCCCTTCGCCCACATTCGAGCGAGCAAGAATCGAACTTGCAATCTCTGGCGTCCTAAATATTCTCCTATCTCGTTAACGAATACCCCGGACGGGACTCGAACCCGCAACCTTCTGGATGAAAACCAGATGACACTGGCCAATTGGTCCACCGGGGCAAATAAGGAGCATATGGTCAATGCTCCTAACAGATTTAATAGGTCTTGACCTTTTTGCACTTTCATTATGAAACGAATGGGAACCGGCTGGGTTAAAAATTATTTTCTTGCTTTCTTTTTCATCCAATAACCTCTTGACGGCTTATTTATATCATAACTTTTACACCACTTTATAAACTCTTTTGACATCCTCCCCATACTAAAGTAACGGGGATTCCTCTTTCATTGCCCTGTCCAATGACAGCGGCTCCAGAGGCACACCGGGACTGCCCGTCCCTGAATAGCCTATTAAATTTTGCTTTTGAAAAGCAAAATTCCTGATATTGATCGCTGCATTAACATCTCTATCATGAGTAATACCACATTCTTCACACTTCCACTTCCTATGTTTTAATTCCAGAGCCTTATTTATGGCTCCACAATTACTACACATCTTACTGCTTGGATCAAATCGACCTATAAATAACAAATTACAACCATACCACTCAGCCTTATATTTCAAAAACTCTACAAACTTAGACCAAGAAGCATCAGCTATACTTTTAGCCAACTTATGATTCTTCATCATACCAGAGATGTTAAGAGTTTCTAGACAGATAGTTTGGTTCTCACTAATCAGTTTACTAGAAACCTTATGCAAAAAATCTTCTCGTTTATTTCTTATCTTTTCGTGTTGCTTCGCAACTCGAAAATTAGCTCTCTTTCTATTCCCAGATCCCTTTTTCTTATGACTTGCTCTTTTTTGTAAAATCTTTAACCTGCCTTCTGCTTGTCTAAGATATTTAGGATTATCTATTTTTTCTCCATTACTTGTTATGGCAAAGTCCTTAATACCAAGATCCAGTCCAATAGCTTTCTTCTCATTTAATTTAGGTTTTTTCTTTGGTTTTTCTGATGTTTCTACAAGGACAGCAATAAAGTATTTATTTGTTCTTGTTTTTGATATTGTACAAGTTTTAACTTTGCCTTCAAATTCTCTTGAAAATATAGTTTTTACTTCACCTATTCTAGGTAATCTTACAGTAGAATTATGAAAATCTATTTTAACATTTTGAGGACAAGAAAACGACTGTTTTTTATGTCTGTTTTTAAAATTAGGAAAGCCCTTTTTCTCTCTGAAGAACTTTGTAAATGCGCTATCTAAGTTCTTAAGAGCTACTTGTAAAGATTGAGAATTAACATCTGATAACCAAGATGTTTCAGTTTGACACTTCATATCTTTCATTTTTTTACAAGTGTCATAGAAACTTAGGCTTTTGTTCTCTTTTTTATAGGTCTTTATTTTTTGTTCTAGTCCCCAGTTATAGATATACCTAACACAGCCAAAATGTTGAGCTAGTGGTTCTAATTGTTTTGGTTTAGGATATAGCCGATATTTATAGGATTTTAGCATACTTACTATATATCGACATTATTTGTAAATTCCTTTAATTATTTTAAGAAAATTTTTGCTGTCATTGGACGCTTAATTTTCGTTCGCATTTCATCCCTATGCTAAAGCCACAGGGATTTCCCGCTCACATCATTAAATTAATTGCATGATTTTCACAAAATATATGACCGTTCACGCATTCTACCATACCAACTTCGCTCAAACATAAATCCATCCCACTTTGTTCTTCTCCACAAAAATCACATACGAAACTACTGCTTGAACTGTTACTTACAAATCCTGTCCTAATTTTCATAACAATTCTCCTTAATGCTCTAATTTTATGATAAACAAAAATTAAAACACATTTTATTTTTTCGCGAAAAATGTGATAGGTTTTTTCTTTATAAGCTATCGTCAGAAAACCCCTCCCCTTGTGGGAGGGGATGAATGACGATGAGTCCTTTTCTAACAAATTTCTTAATTTTCTTAAAGAAAGTGATTACTTTTTCCTTTAATATATAAGAGTT
>Ga0307376_10003488_pt1 | contig 14686 bp, 7 predicted proteins | sample TR2MG_FD_202536 | JGI IMG/M metagenome (GOLD analysis project Ga0307376, IMG submission 202536) | Soil microbial communities from Risofladan, Vaasa, Finland - TR-2 | ecosystem: Environmental > Terrestrial > Soil > Coastal area > Acid sulfate soil | place: Finland: Risofladan, Vaasa | collected...
ATTAGAAGAAAGCTGGAATGAGTATGAACTTTTAACTTTAGATGAGATAGCGGCATTTGTAAACATGTTTGCTATTAACCATAAAGAGTTTGATTATGCAGCATTCTTTAAGAAAGAAGATGAAGAAACTGAAGATTCTAAAACAGCAACTTCTACAGAAGGAAAAGAAGCAGTTCCATTTACAGCAACTGTAACAAAAAACGAAGCACCGACTTTGGTGAACTAACTAAATAAGCTAATCACAAAAAGGGGATCATCGAAAGATGGTTCCCTTTTTTTATCTATAAAATCATGGAAAGACAAGCAGAAAAATTTCAAGAGCTTTTAAAGAAGGCCAAGAAAAACAAGAAAGGATTATTAATGTTAAAAAATGTAGCAGTAAGATGTCAAGCATTTGAGTTAGCGGCAGATTTAAGGGGCTTAGAAAAGAAGCTTTTTCCAGAATCAAAAGAAGTAAAAGATTCTAAAAATTATCAATCTGCTTTGAATATGGTGGGATTTAACATATCTCAAGAAGGAGCTTGGGTTATAGCAGAGGCTATGAAGAGCTATTTTAAAATGAAAGGAAGTTTTAGCATAAAAGAATCAACAGGTATAACAGTTAAGGCCAAGGAACTATTTAAAGATCTACCTTAATGGAAAGAGCAAATTGGGTAATAGATTTTGAGACTCTCATCAATTGTACTGTTTTAGTAGCTATTCACTATAAAACAGATGAGAGGAAGGTGTTTGTAATACACGCTCTTAGAAATGATATCAAAGAATTGATAGCATTTCATGAAGAGAATATTGAGAATGGAGAATGGCACATAAGTTTCAATGGTATAGGATTCGATAGTCAAATTAGCGAGTTTATTATTCAAAATAAGGACCTGTTAGCTAAACTAGATGGAGAAACTATATCTAATAAGATCTATGAGAAGTCCCAGGAGGTTATTGGAAGATTTGAGACTCAGATGTTTCAGGAATACAGTGAGCGCAACTTAAGCATACGCCAGATGGATGTGTTTAAGATGAACCACTGGGATAATCCAGCTAAGATGAGTAGTTTGAAATGGATTGAGTATACTATGGATTGGCACAATATAATGGAGATGCCAATAGGTCATGGGACTTTTATCGAGACTCAAGAACAGCTAGATACCATAGTAGAGTATTGTATTAATGACGTAGAAGCTACCAAGAATATTCTAGGATTAGCTAAAGATCAGATAGCTCTTCGGAAATCTCTTACAGATGAATACGGGATTAACTTGTATAATGCATCAGAACCCAAAATAGCTAAAGAATTGTTCTTACACTTCTTAAGTAATAAGATGGAGATGAATAAGTGGGATCTGAAAAAGATCAGAACCAATAGGAATAAGATTGCTATTAAAGATCTAATACTACCTTATGTAAGGTTTAACAAACCCGAATTCAAGAAAGTTCTTCATGAGTTTAATGAGAAGGTTATCGATGCTAAGGAAACAAAGGGTGGATTTAAAACCCGAATGTTTCATAAAGATGTAAGATCAGATTTTGGCTTAGGAGGCATTCATGGGGCCAGGGAAAGTGGTGTTTATGAAGCCAAGGATGGTATGCTTCTTATGAGCTCGGATGTAGTAAGCTTCTATCCAAGATTAGCTATGGTTAATAACTGGTCACCAGCACATATCCCAAAAGATATATTCTGCGAACAGTATCAATGGTTTTTTGAGGAAAGAATGAAGATTCCTAAATCAGATCCTAGAAATTATGTATACAAGATTGTGCTGAATTCAACATTTGGATTAAGTATTGATAAGCACAGCTTCTTATACGACCCACAGCTGGGCATGCAGATCACTATCAATGGCCAATTAAGCTTGTTAATGCTATATGAGATGTTATCAGAGGGAATCTCGGGTAGTATACCTCTTATGCAGAATACAGATGGTTTGGAGACTCTTATACCAGCAGGCGATAAACAGAAATATCTGGATATTTGTACTAAATGGGAAGAGATTACCGGCCTAAAGCTAGAGCATGATGAGTATCAGAAACTGTTTCTTGGAGATGTGAACAATTATATAGCCGTTTATAACTATAAAGAAATCAGTAAAGAGGAATGGGACAAACCTAGAGATGCACAATTTCTGTATAAGCAATCAGGAGGGAAATATTACATGGCTAAAACCAAATGTAAAGGAAGATTTGAATTTCAGAATCTTATGCTACATAAGAATAAGAGTTTCCTAATCATTCCTAAAGCTATTTTTAACTTCTTTATACATAATATTCCGCCAGAAACTACTCTAGCCCAGAACAAGAACATCTTCGACTGGTGTGGAGGAGCTAAAGCCAAAGGAGCCTGGAAATTTAAAGAGACCTGTGTTATCGATGGTGAGGTAGTTATCCGCGATCTCCAAAAGGTTACAAGATATTACATCTCCAAGAGAGGGTGTAAGATGATTAAGTATAACAAAAACGATGGAAGAGAGATTCAAGTGGAGGCCGGCAAATGGTTATCTACTGAATATAATAAGCATGATCCTAATAAGAGCTTTGAGAGCTTTGATATCAATCATGAGTTCTATTTAGCTAAAATTTATAAAGAAATAGCTAATATCAAAGCCACTGGCGCTGTACAACAACTTGAAATGTTTTAATCATGATGATACCAGTACATACATTTACAAATGATGGCATTACAATGAGTGTAATGTATATGCCAGGTTTTGATGGATCAAAATCACAATGGATAGAGAATGAATATTGTAGAATTATAGAAACAGAAGAACCACAACGTAAATTTAAAAATAATGGCAAAAGAAGAAAAACCAAGCTTAAATGATATAATGGATGATTTAGTAAATGCTGAATCATTTTTTATACTATCTGTAAAAGATGGTGAAAGAGAAAATCAAAAGGAAATGAACCTTTATGCAGACGGCCATGTGCATCCCCATATGTTAATAGCGACTTTAATGGAACAACAGCAAGACATAGGAGTGGAAATAGACACTATGAGAGCCGAGATTAGAGAACAAAAGAAGAAATTAGCCAATTAATAACTAAAATTTAAAAAGTATGCCTAAAAGAGCAGCAATAGTAACCAGAGATCACCTGAAGCAGGTCCCTCTACCAACACATGCAAGTAGTTATACAGTAATCACTCACGAAACAGTGATTACCAATGCAATAGAACAGTTAAAATTAAAAGGATTTACAGTAAAAGAAGAGAAGTACCGATCTAACAATAGTGGTGAGGTGGCTGTAGGAAGCTATCAGCTTGAATATGGCAACGATCCTGACCTAGGTATGATGTTTGCCTGGGCCAACAGTTACGATAAGTCTATGCGCTTTAAATGCGCTGTGGGAGGGTTTGTTAGAACTAGTGATGCTAGCATTATATCTGGTGATTTCAGTTGGGGCCGTAAGCACACTGGAACTGCTGATCAAGAAATGATCTCTCAAGTGAATAATCAGATCTTGAATGCTCAAAGTTATTACGATAACATAGTAGCAGTAAAAGATGAAATGAAAAATCTTATCATGAGTCCTGATGATGTAGTAGCCTTTTTAGGAAGAGCTTTCTTTCTAAAGGGCCTATTTAGCAAGGAACAAATAGGAGTGGTAAGAGATGAAATGTTAAGTTCAAGTTTTACTTATGGTAATCCAAGCTCTTTATGGACCTATTATAATCATATGCTGATTGCCTTAGCAAAGGCACATCCTAGGACCTGGATGGAAGAACAGCGAGATCTTCATAATTATATCTGTAATGAGTATAATTTAGGAGCATCTGTAATACCAGTTGCACCTGTTGTAGCTTCTACAGTGGTTGTCACTGCTCCAGAAGTTATAGAAAAAGTGGAGGATAATTTATCTTTAGATGAAATAACCGAAGTAAAAGAAACTATTTCAAAAGCAGTAGTGGGTGTAGTAAAAATGGCAGCAGAAACACCATCTCCACTTGAAATGCTAGTAGAAGCTCCAGAAGATGTGGCTTTAGTAGTAACTAATTCTGATCCTGAAGAGGAAGAAGAGGAACCAGAAGTAGAAGAACCTGTAGAATCTGATAGCACAGAAGAGGAAGAAGCATCTGTGGTAGAAGATAAGAAACCAGAAAAAAATGAAATCTTAGGAGAAGAAATCTCAGATGAGGAGCAAAAGCTAATCGATGAGAGAATGGAAGCTTTACTAGGAACTTCATCAAATGGAGATTTAAACTTATAAGTATGAAAGTATTAATCGATACAAACAATAAGAGTATAGAAATCCATGGTATCTGTACTATAGGAGAGCTTACTGATTTCTTGTCAAAATTCTATCCAGATTTTACATGGAGAGAATTAACAATTACTCAGTATACTTATCCTAATCAGAGTTATCCTACATATCCTAATTTAGGAAAACCATTTAATCCACAAGATATCTTTATAGGAGGAACCACAACCGGTCAACCCTATACAGGAAATCCTATAATTTGTGCAAGTGTTGAATCTGATAATTTACCTTATCCAGAGGTTAATTATGCTCCAGGAGTATTGTTAATTGATACAGAAACGGATATAATCAAGGACATGCATACTGGGAATAGTAATCAACTTGGTGAATATCATTTTCCTTTAGAGATACCTAAGGAAGAATTACCCTTTTAGAAGATCAAAGTCAGGAGTCACCAAAAGGTGGCTCTTGATTATTTTCTATTACCAGCCATTCTAGCTGCATCCTCAATAGCTTTTACTTTAAGTTGAGGATACATATCTTTGTTATTGAATCCAAATGCTACAGCAGCATGATTTAAGATCTTAGGAGCACCGGCTTGTTGCCATGCATAAGTACCTACAGCTTTTTTGTAATAAGCATTATCATTTCCGAGTAACATTTGAGTAGCGTCATTTGTAACATTTATGACAGCATCAATTGTAGGGCCCATTACATAAGACTTTAGAGAGAGCATATTAGCATAGTTATCCAGACCTAATCCGGGTACAGGTAACAGTTGCTCATTCTCATTTCTAATTCTCATCATAAGGCTCAAAGCATGATTAGCTAAGAATCCACTAGTCTTAAATGGATGTCTTGGATCATCTACTGCAAAAGGAGAAGGAAGACCTCCTGATTTTTTGCGAAGTTTTTCATATCTATCTTTATCATTGGGATCCCATCCAAATAGTGCTTGATACAGAAGAGTCATTGCTATAAGAAGTCCTACATCAGTAATGATTTTAACATAAGCACGTTTAGTTAAACCATTATCAACTTCAGGACTAGTCCATAGCATTTTAATATTAAGATTCTGAAGAGATTCTAATATGTGATGCAATAATGTGATATAAGTTCCTTGAGTGAACTCTCCAGTACCTAAATTATACCTAGGACGAGCTTTCATGATAGAACCTTTAAATGCCCAACGATCCATAAACATTGGAATAAACCACTTCTTCATGAAAAGTACTATTCTAGCAAGAGTATCAGAATTTACCTGGGCTAATTCAAAAGTTGAATAAGCTCCTTGGTTTCTTCTACTTACTTCATGTATTACAGATCTAACTTTTGAGAATTCATCAGCATTAGATATTTTTAAATTATCCCCTACTAACAAACCACTAGTTGTTAGCTCATTAAGCTCCTTTATCCTAGCCTCAGTTACACTATATCTTTTAGCTAATCCCGCTAAGGTATCACCTGTAACAACCTCATGCGTAATTGCTGATGGGGCAAACTCAGGATTAATTCCATCCAATAGCTTAATTTTCCCCTGTGCATCTGTTTCCCAAGCATTTAAGTATGCTACTTGTTTTACTGTACCATCCGGCATCTTTTGATCTAATATAATATGATCAAGAGTAGCTGCTCCTAAAACCATTGTCGCTTGAGTTTCTGTCCATTTTCTAAAAGACAAAAGCCAACTCATTCCCATAGCATCTTTAGCTATCATACGACTCATGGATTCCCCAATAGCCTTTTCATAGTTACCTGCGGCCATATCAAACACCTCTGCAATTTGTAAACCTAACGGCTTCACCTTAGGGCTTGTAAGATTAGTACTCATCTCACCCATTGTTTTAAATCCCCAAGTTACTCCTACACCAAGATTTTTTGGATTCCAATATTTTCCCGAGAAACTTTCAGTAACTCCTTGGAAAATTGGACCAAATTGGTTTTGTAAAGCACCAGGGACATTGAGAGCAAAGAAAGAAAGACTGGCTCTACCAAACATCGCATTAATAATAGCATTAAAAGTCTTGTTATCAGCACCAAAGCCTGTAAGAACTTGTTTTCTAAACTCTCTGTTTATTAAAAAGCTTATTGCCTTAGCTCTAACATTCTTATCTAATAAATTACCAAAGCTATTATTCAACCACATGTTTTCACTAGCACCTTGAAGTTCTCTTTTAGCTCTTTCTGGATCTTTAAATACCTGCTCAAAGGCAACAGCTGTAGGAAGCATCTGTTGAAATTTCTTATTCCTAGTAGCATGGGCCATATATTTAAGAAGAGCTGCAGGAATATCCTTAGATACACGATCAATATCTATTTTATAGGTTCCACCTACAGTAGCAAGACGAAGATCCATGTTATTATCTAGTATGGAAATTTTCTGATCAATTACTGTATTAGTAATAGTTTCATTAACACCATCTGTTACATCCGCATTATAACCATCTTCTTGGTTATCAGCTCTATCTTTAAATAAACTTAAGAAACTCTTCCAAGCAGAAGTGGTTACTTCCTTAAGGTCTTTGTTCTGTGCAATCTCAAGATTGCTCATTTCAAATCTTGGGTGATCATACCAAAGCTTATTGGAATTATCAAGACCTTCTTGAATTTTAAGAGATTGTTTTTTGATTCCTTCTAATAGAGCAAAATTAGCTTGATCATCAGGTTTAGTTGATTCCTTAAGCTCATAATAAGCTTTGTTTCTATATTTATCATCTTTAGCACCATCCTCCACAGTACGAGGTAACCATCTTTGACGGTTATCAATATGCTTTCCTACCACAAGATTCACTTCACCAGTAGCCGGATCATAACCAGTTAAGAATTCCTTCTTAACCATTCTCTTATAATATCTTATAGCTGGAGCTCCTTGTAGAGTTTCAATTACTTTTCCTTCATCATCCTTGATTTCAATTGTTTCATAAGCATCAGGATCAATATGCTCTTTAACAGTCCAGGCATAGAGTCTTTCCCATTCTTCTCTAGTACTGCCATCTCTTGCTACAGTATCATATACTGTTTTAACAACATGATTAGCTCTAAACCACTCTTCAAATCCAGGACTATCTTTAAATAAACCTTTTATTACAGAATTGGTTGTTTTATTAGGATCAGGACTGTCCTCATCAAGAACTATATCAGCAGTTGTTTTATTTATACTGCCAGCTTTTATGAGATTGATTAATCGATCCAGACTAGGTTGAGTACCATTTCTGTTATTTAAAAAACCATTAAATGCATCAAGATAATACTCAGTAGGAACTTTACCCCGTAGTAATTGTAATTGTTCATTGAGGTCATCATATTCAATTTCCTCCATTTCTGTAAGTAGAAGTCTTTGTTTGGTTTTAAGAATTCTTCTACTATGATTAATGGCTTCTTGATTTTCTTTAAGAACTTCTGCTTCTCCTTTACTTAAATCTTCACCTATAGTATTAAAACTAGCATCTTTATGCTGTCTTTCAATATCATTGATTATATCAAAAGGAATTTCTAGATCATTTTTTCCTTTGTAAGCAGGATCAAGTTTAGAATTTAATTCTCTTAATCTATCAGTAATACGCTTAAGCTCATCTGCAGGATCTTTCTTTAGTTTTACTCGAGTATTTCTCTTATCCCAAAGAGCCATAGCTTCAGTATACTGCTCTTCAGTAATAGGATCTTCTTTTGTAATACCGGCATCTATTAATTTTTGTTGATACTGTTCTCGAGCATTCTCAAAGGCATTTGGAATAAGAATATAATCATTCATATCCCTAGAAATAGCTCTATACTCTTTACGAATTTTTACTTTTTCTAACTCATCACCTTCTTTCTTCTTACCATCAGTGTAATACTCATTGAATAACTGGCGCTCTTTTGCTTGGTAAGCTTCCCATTGAGCATCTTCCTCAATCTCAGTAAATCCTTCATCAAATAATTCTCTTTCATAGATGTTTCTATCCTCATAGAATTCATCCATTTCCTGTTTAGCTTCACGTCTTAGATCAGTATTTTTGAATACATCATACCTAGCATAATAAGCAGGTATCTTCTCTTGATGCATGTAGTTGGTTCTCCAAGTAGCAAAATCATCTCTTTTTTGCCTAAGATCTTTTCTAGATTGAGAATCGGCAGGATGATTTTCTTCTTGAATAACCTTTTCTAGATCTTCAATATCAAGGATCATCTGCCTTTCATCTGCAGTATATTCTAAAAACTCATTGAGGTAAACCAATACTTCTTTTCTTTCAAGTTTACCAGTTTCACGGTTTCTTACAAAAGTAGCATCAGTATAAATAACCTTTTCAGCAAGAGATGATATCTTAGAACGATTCCAATTAGCTTTTTCTAAAAGAGGAATAAGTTCTAGTTTTATATCATTAGCATTACTCTGTATGGCGGATAAGTATTCATGAATACCTTTATTGATATATCCAGTAAGACCTAGGATAGCAGGATCTTGGTTATTCATATAACCTTCCATATAAGAACTGAATCTATTAGCATCAGTTCCACTTCCTTTTATGATATCCCAATATTTTTTATCAGTTAATTTATCCTTTTCATAGGCTTCATCCAACTGCTTAAGAGATTTTTCAGTAGCTCCTTTCTTAACATAATCAGCTCTCTTTTTAGTATAATATTCATCGATACTATTTTTTAAAGTACCAAGAATATTCTTCATTACAGAGAAGGTATTCGTGGCAAAAATGTCAGAGAGGTATTTTTGAGATCCTTCGAAGATGCTTTTATTGAGGGTGATTTGTTTATAGACAGGGTTGATTGCAGGTACACCTTGATCTTGTAATATCTGTATAATAGCATTACTGTTTTGAATCCAGTCATCTATAAAGCGTTTATAATATATAATTTGAGTTAAATTGCCTTTGTTATCTAAGTCTTCACTAAGTGTCTTTAAATCTTTATCTGTCTTTTCAGCAGCATCCTGAATAAGAGCCATACTACTTAGAAGGGCTCCAGCTTGTTGAGCTCTACGACCAACCTTTTCTCGAAGTAATTCCAGTTTTCTTTGGAATTGTTCTTCATTACCATTAGTTCTATAATTGGCTAGAATGGTTTTAACTTGTTCTAATTCTGATTCTTCTATGCCAAGAGCACGGGCAGGAGCTGCATAACGCTTATCTTTAGCAAGAGTCATAAACCACTTAAAAGCTTCTTTAGACATCAAATCAATGATCTGAACCATGGAGTTATCACTGATATCCTCCATATGTTTAATATCTTCCAGAGTATGCTTTTTATAGGCAGCAATTTCACTTTCAGTAACCGGTCTTACAGTTAGATTAAGCTTACCTCCTTTAACTAGGATATCAGCTAGATCCTTAAGAGTAGTATCAGCTTTAAGTTTCTCAATTTTAATTCCTTTTCCAAAGGTCTTTCTTAAAAACTGCTTTATAGCATAGAGTAGATCTTTAATTGCTTTTATAAAAGCATTACCAGATTCAACCTCTTGCTTTCTATTAAGAGCTTCTATGGTGAGTCCTTGTACTAGAACCTCTTCTTTAAATAGATTGCTACCTGCAGGATGTTCCTTATAGTTCTTTTCAACATCAGCTATAATACCAGCTCCTTCTGGAGTAGCAGCTAACTTAGCATAGAGTGTATTAAATAATTTGGGGTTTTCATTAAGAATAGCACGCACAAAAGGATGAGAGAATTCATGGAATGCAGTCCCTGTTGTAATAGCAGGGCCTACAAAGTATACATTGTTTCTTTTATAGAAACCAACTTCTCCTTTCCAGTTTGGTTCAATATCTTTAGCCTGAGCAGCATCCAGGATTTCAAAACTTACACCTAGCGCTTCAGACATTTTTCTAATCATTTCTAATGAAGCAACTGCATCATCAGCTTTAGGATCAAGATTAATAGGAACATAATCAGTTCTTCGAATAAACAAGCTAAGTTCTTCATTAGCTTCTTGATCAGGAGTCTTTTTAGTAGGTTCTGTTATAAGAGGTGTGTTAACTACTACTCTAAATACAGTTCTTCCTTTTGCTCCTTTGGTATCTTTAACTTCAGTTTTGCTTACAGTACCAGGCCCATACTTCTTGTTAATAGCAGCCATAGCTTTGAGAGCTTCTGGATAACTATGTTGTTTTATAAAGAGCAGTTTTTTGTGGCGGCGAATGGCTTTAGAATCCACAAGCATTTGTTCTATTTCTGCAACAGGAGTCAAGGGTTTAACAGCAACAGGACGAGGAATAGAACTCTTTTCTAGTTTTCTAATCTCAAGTTTTTCTATTACTAATTCAGGAGAGCGAACAATATGATCATTCTCCATCCAATCCCTTAAGGCTTCAAATTGTCCTATCTTAGGGTTGTTCTCTAGAGCTTTCCACTCTGGTGTATTTCTATTTGGGCATAAACTCATCCGAAACAGGCTATTTGTTTTTCTCTTACGGCATCATCTGATGTGGCCTGGGATTTCTGGATAATCCTTCTTCCTTCAGGCTGCTTCATCATATTCTTATTAATATATCCAAATTCTTCATACAATCTCTGCGACAAATATAAGAAGGTTCTTGGGGCAATTGCATTCTCTAAAGAATAGTTATTACCAGTAATATCTTCTGCACCACTAAGAGCTTGTGCATATCCAGCTGAATTAAATACTAGTATTCTTCCTTTAGCTTGTAGATCTTTTAAAGCAGCTATATCTTTTTCAATTTGTATTACATTAGCATCATAGTTCTCATCACTTAAGTGAAAGGCTGCATCTTGACCTATCTTGTTAGTGGCTCTAGCAATTATACCATAACTATTTTTGAGAGATCCCACATGAATGTCTTTCTGAGTAACTGTTCCATAAACACTACCTGTAGTATCTTGAGCTTGATTATAAACAAAAACCTTTAGAGGATTTTTAGTTGCTAAATCAAGTATAACATCCTCATTTAGGTTAAGATTAGCTTGTTCTATACCTGGGCTCACAACAGTAAAAGTTTCAGGAGCTATTGTATCCTTAGGTTTTTGTGTATCAGCTTCTTTTTGTTCTTGAGTAAGGAGATAATCCTTAAATCTATTTTGATTATAATTAAATTTAGAATTATTAGGTGCCCACTTATCATAATACATATCCAAAGCTTTTGGATCTCCTCCAGATTCTATCTTATCTAATACTTTAATCCATTTATCAGATACCTCTTTCATAAGAGTATAGAACTGATCTTGAGGAATGATTTTAAGATAACTAAAAGTATTAGTTGTATTCATTCCCGATTGTAGAACTGCCATAAAAGGCATTCTTCTAAAGAATCTACTAATTTTTTTACTCTCTTCTGGATCAGTAGATTTAGGAGTTGTAGGATTAAGTAAAGCAGTTATTTGTTCCTGATAAATATCTATTTCATCTTTTGTAAGAGTGGTGGTTCTTAACCGAATATTCTTCATTCCTCCTACTAGTGTATTATCAGTTTTATCCTTTTCAGTATCAACAACAAGAGCATCCAAAACAGGATACTTTTTAACTAGATCTGGATGATTGTCTTTTATTTCTTGAAATTGTGAAGCATAACTGGTATCACTTTTAAACACTTTCCAAATATTAAAGGTATTATCTAAGGCTTCATTTTTAAGGAATTCTTCATAGGCCTCTGAAGTTTTATACACCTCTTTTGCTTTAGCAGAAGTAATAGATCGGAGATACTCTCTTTCAAATACAAAGTGACTATATTCCTCTAAGGAACTAAACATTTCAGTTTCAACAGGAGCAAGACCACGCTTTTTATAATTAGCAGCTAAAATAGCTTCACCCTCAGGATAGCGTTGACCATTAGTTAAAACTTCATAATCTAATTTGATTTGAGCTTTATCTACATGCATTACTCTATCAACTACATCTATTCCAAATTTTAAACTCTTTAATGGTTCAATTTTAAGTGGAGTTCTTACACCAAAGCCTTTATAATCTTTGGCACTGTCTATATTAAAACCACGAAGCATGTTCTGATAAATATAACCTCCAATAAAGTCATTAACCAAAGAAGTTCCGAATTTCTCAACATCACCTGTAGTCAGAGGAATATCTCTAAATGCTTCAGCTTTTTGCTTACGACCTACAAACTTAAGAAGAGCAGGATGATCTCTAAGAGAAAACAAAGGTTGAACAGCATCGATAATAAATTGGTTGGTGTCAAAGCTGGCAATAGGACTATTACTTAAAAGTTTATTGATTAAGTTATAATCAAACATGCCATTATTGGCCAATTCCTCAATAAGAGCCTTTCTATTCCATGCACTGGAAACAGTTTTAGATCTTTTACTATCACCAGTAAGTCTCATTGTAATATCTCTAGTAGCCTTTGCCATTTCTTCTATGTCGATATAATGAAGAAGAGCTGCTCTATCTAGATTTGTAGGTTTATAATTTACACCTACTTCCTTTCCTTTAGCATCTTTAACAGCATTTAATAAGTTTTCTTTAGTAAAAGTTACAGGAGCTTTTTTATCAGTCATATACTCATTAAGCATTTCATTCATAACCAGCTTATTCTTAGCAAAGTTTGGAATAAAACCTTCATCCATATTGAACCCATATTTGTTTCCAATCATTAAGTTCCTAAGTGCTTTTCCTCTATAGAAATTTGGAACTATCTGATTATTACCATCTCTAGGTTCTTTACCGAGTTGTCTAGAATGGGGCCCTTTAACTTCTCTTTGCTCCTGAAGATACTTTCGAATGAGTGGATTGGATACAAAGTACTGAACAATCTCTTGATCTACACCAGCCTTAAGCATCTGAGTTATAACTGGAGTAGCTTCACGATTAGCTTGCATATTAGATGCCCAGTCATCAGTTTCAGCATCCACATTACCATTACTCAATTGACTAAGAAGATCGGATATCCTAGTTCCTACTACATTATAGATATGAGACAAGGAAATAGCTGATTCATCACCAACCTTATAGCTGTTATGAGGGAAGTAGAGTTTTAATTGTTTTCTGAATATCTCGTCACCAAAAGAGTTCTTAACTAAATAAGAAGGATTAAGTCTAAATCCTACACGATTGAACAAAGGAGACCATCTTAAGAACACCATGGTAATACCTAAAGCTTGTTGTGCTGCAGTGATGCCGGCCACTTTATTAAGATTATAAGGAATCTCCATAATTCTAGTAGGACTAAAACCAGTATTTTCTGGTCTTACATTTTGCTCATAATTGGCATCTGCTACTAAAGGTTTTAATATATTTTCTGTAGTAGGTCTTAAAAGGAATGTGCCATTTGGCTTAACCAACTGTACATAATTTTGAGGAAGAAGGGTAAGATCTTTTATGTTATTTATGATCTTATTCTCAATAGCTTTTACACCATTGATTTTCTTAATAAATTCATCATATGGTAAAATCTTTCTTTCAGATATAAGCTCTTCTTCTACAGCAACATCTAACAGACTACTCATTTCAGCAAAATCAATACTTACACCTTCTAGTTTAAAGATCTTTTGGATCAAGTCATTATAATTGAAAAGATCTTCAGTCTTATAAGCTACTCGGGCTCCTTTAGGGCCATGAATTCTCTTTTTGATATCAATTCTTATCCCTTCAGAGTTCTCTAGCTTAGCGAGCTCTACTTTAGCTTTAACAACCTTGTTATATAGATCAAGTCCTTCAGAACTAGTATAATTTCTAGCATATACTACTTCACCACCTATAGTCATAATATTAGGGGTCATTGCTGGGAACTTGTCATTGTCATAGTCAGCACCTACTTTAGCTACTACCTCAGGGTGCATCATGATAACAGGACCTGCTTTTTCATCTAAAAACTCATATACCTGTACAACATCAACAGAGTCTAGGCCTTGTCCAGGAATACGAATTCCTACAAAGGATATCATATCACGGTTATGACCTTTAGATAACCAGCTCTCACTTCTGATCAGTTTATTTAATCTTTCTCTAGTACCTACCCTTCTGCCATCAGGATGTCTTAAAAAAAGTAATTTCTTGAAATCTCCATGAAGAGCTATACGAGCCCCGGCCATTGTAGTAGTTCTTCTTTCTCCTGTTACAGGGTCAATACTTCCTCTAACATAAAAGGGAAGTTCATTATTAGGAGAAACAAAATCTTTAAGATTCTCATTAAGCTTATCTATAAGTTGTTGTCTGGTGTTATAGGTAATTTTATCATACTTTACTTTCTTTTTACCAATGGCTTTTACATCACCGGCTTCTATCATATCCTCAATATCCTTTTCAGTTTTAAGAACAGATGGTTGATTCTGGAACTCATGCCCAGTATCTGATACCATGTAATAGGTTTGACCTTTAGATTTCTGGTTAACAATCCGCTTACTAACAAGATTAGCTAAAAGACCTTCAATATCTTCTGAATTAAGAGATAGAGAAAGTTCTCTAAGAGGTTTATTGGTAGTTTGATCATATTCAATGTAATCTACCAAATGCTCAGGAAGATCCTTTCTTTCAAGTTCAGTTCTAACAAAAGTTAAAAGTTTCTTTACATTACCAGTTGCATCATCATCAACCCAA
>Ga0307376_10003489_pt1 | contig 14685 bp, 14 predicted proteins | sample TR2MG_FD_202536 | JGI IMG/M metagenome (GOLD analysis project Ga0307376, IMG submission 202536) | Soil microbial communities from Risofladan, Vaasa, Finland - TR-2 | ecosystem: Environmental > Terrestrial > Soil > Coastal area > Acid sulfate soil | place: Finland: Risofladan, Vaasa | collected...
CTGCTACTACAGTTACAGCTGGTACAGGGATCACAGCTACGACTGGTGATATTACGGCATCGACTGGTGATTTTGTATCGACACTTGGAGCAGTAGACGCTGCTACTACAGTTACAGCTGGTACAGGGATCACAGCTACGACTGGTGATATTACGGCATCGACTGGTGATTTTGTATCGACACTTGGAGCAGTAGACGCTGCTACTACAGTTACAGCTGGTACAGGAATCACAGCTACGACTGGTGATATTACAGCTTCTACTGGTGACTTTATAGCGACATTAGGCTCTGTATATGCTACGACATTTGATACATATGTAGCTGCTGCAGGTGTAACGTTGTCTGGAACATCTCTTCTGGCAGACGGAACAGATGCTAATATAGACATTAACATTACAGCCAAGGGATCCGGTCAGGTTATCATTGATGATCTTCAACTCACTACAGATCTTGCGGTAACTGAAGGTGGAACAGGCGTATCTGCTTTAACAGACCACTGCGTATTTGTAGGTTCTGGAACAGCGGCTGTTACGATATTAGCTGTTGGAACCAATGGACAAGTTATAGTCGGATCGACTGGCGCAGACCCGGTTTTTGCGAATATTGGATCAACAGATGGAACAATAACTGTTACTGAGGGTGCAGGAACACTTGTTATTGAAGGAACTGATGCTTCTACAACACAAGAAGGCGTTGTAGAGCTTACTACTGATGCAGAAGCAGTAGCTGGAACGGATACAACAAGAGCTGTAACCGCAGCGGCTTTAAAAGCTAAGCTTGGTGCTCAAACATCACATGGATTACCTTATGGTGCAGGAACAACAGCAGCCATAGCATGGACAGCGGAACCTAGTGATGGGCAATTTCTAATTGGTGATACCGCAGCAATTCCTCAGCTAGGAACAATAACGGCAGGCACAGGTATAACTGTAACAAATGCTGCACATGCTATAACGGTTGCATCAACTGGAACTACTTTAAATGATCAAACTGGGACTAGTTATACTTTGGTTTTAACGGACGCTGGTAAGTTTATTACATTTACAAATGCTGCCGCTATTGCTGTAACGGTACCAACAAATGCATCTGTAGCGTTTCCTATTGGGACTCAGATAGGGTTTCAGCAAGGTGGCGCTGGGCAGGTTACATTTTCCGGTGCGGTACCCCCAACATTAAAATCCGCTGATAACGCGTATACAACTGTAAAGTTATATTCAGTTGGTTATATGATAAAGATTGCAACTGATGTTTGGGCTTTGGGAGGCGATTTAGAGGCGTAGAAAGGCTTTTATGAGTTTTTATGGTTTAGCTAGTAAAAGAACTAGAAGCACAGAACCAGTTACATGGACATCTCGAACTCCACCTGGAACGTGGGGTGCTGGAGATTACATAGCCGCTATAAGTGGTGATGCTACTTATTGGGTTATAGGATGTGGTGGTCAAGCTAGAATTGCAACCGCAACAGATCCTACCGGTACGTGGACGCAGGTCACAAGTAATCCGTTTGGTGGAGATGACATTAGAGCCTTGGATTATGACGGTACTAATTTTTGTTGTGTGGCTCTTGGTCCAAAAGTGTATACAGCACAAAATCCAACCGGTACGTGGGTTGATGAAGGTAATAAGTTTTCTTCTGGTAACGGTTATTGCATAGGTTGGGATGGAACATATTGGTCGGCTGGAGGATCGGCTTCTGAAATTAGGTATGCAACAGATCCAACTGGAGCTTGGCATGCCCCAACTGGTGAATCATTTACTGATGATATTCGATGTATGGGATATGGAAATGGTCATTGGGTTGCTGGAACAAATGTTAATAATCAGCTTGGAACAGCAACCACTAATCCTACCGGTACGTGGACCCTTAGAACTTCTCCGTTTGCAGGTGGATCTAGTATATTAGGGTGCGCATATGGAAATGGTTATTGGGTTATAGTTGGATCTGCAGGACAGCTCGCAACAGCCACCGACCCAACCGGTACATGGACGTTGAGAACAAGTTCTTTTGCTGGTGGAGATGAAATATATGCGGTTGCTTATGGTAATGGAGCATTTGCTTGTACAGGAACAGGTGGTAAAATCGCTACAGCTACTAATCCAACTGGCACATGGACACAACGTACTAACCCAGAATCAGATTTTGGGTTTAAGATAAAATATGTAAATGGGTATTGGATATGGGGTGGTCATAACGCAACGCTATGCACAGCAGTAAGCGGTTTATAAGGAGTTAGGAATGACTAAAAAATTAACAGGTATTAATCCTTTAGCATATGTTGGTGTTAACGCTGAGAAGCCATCTAATTTAACAATGCACGATAGGAATCCAACTACCAATGATTATAGCAATTTTGTTTTAGGTGATTTATGGCTTTATCCAGTAGTTAACAGAGTATTTATGTTAATGGATAAAACAGCTGGAGTTGCTACATGGCTTCAACTGTCAACCTCTGGTGGTGGTGATGACGTTGAGGGCTTAATTTCAGATGATGCCCTTACATCAACTCCTGATGTTAATGGTAAAATTACGCTTAGTGGTGGCACAAATATCACTACTTCACAAGCTGCAACTTCGAATTTAAAAATAGATCTTGATAATAATGTAGTACTATCTGGAAATCTTTCTGCTGCAGGTACGGTTACTATGGGTTCTTTTGGTGTGGGAGTTTTACAATCTTCCGCTGCTGGTGTATTAAGTTCTTCTAATGGTACAGACGGCCAAGTCTTAATAGGTGGTGGAACAGCCCCCGTATGGAGCACCATCACACAAGGTGCAGGAATCACAATTGCGAACGCAGCTAACAGTATAACAATAACAGCTACAAGCGCAGCTAACGATCTTATTGTTGGAAGCATAGTCAAATATGATGGCGTTTTTCCAGGTGGAACTTCGTGGCTTGAATGTGATGGATCTGCGGTAAGTCAAACTACTTATGCTGAACTGTTTGCAAGGGTTGGTCATGAATATCTCATTCCTACATATACTTTACAGACAACATCGTTTACGGGAACCATTTATTGTGTAGCGCATAATGGATTGGCTGGAGCTGATGGATTATGGGTAGCTGCTGGTCAAAATGGCGAGCTTGAAACAAGTCCTGACGGTGTAACATGGACAATAAGGACGAGTAATTTTGGTGCCTCGATTATATATTCTGTTGCTCATAATGGATTAACTGGTGGTTCAGCTTTATGGACAGCTGTTGGTGCAAGTGGCAAGATTTCAACCAGTCCTGATGGTGTTACATGGACAACTAGAACATCTAATTTTATTGGTGGATATCACATATATGACGTTGCGCATAATGGAGTTAATTTATGGGTATGTTGCGGAACTGGGGGATATTATTCTCACAGTGCTGATGGCATTACATGGGTTAATGTTTCAGCTGGGGCAGGCATAGAGGACATAAAATCAGTTACTTATAACAATGGAACTTGGGTTATGGGAGATGCTCTTGGCGGAGCAAGTGATCTTTTATATAGTGCGTCCGGAACAGCTTGGTCTGCTGTGTATACTCAAAATTGGTTTAGAACAAACAACGCTCCAGGATTTACTGATGTTGCTTCTTCAGCTGCTTTGTTTATAGCAACTTCGAATGGTACTCAAACTAATCCGCAAACTCTTACGTCAACTGATGGTGCTAACTGGAAGGATTGTGGCGATGTTTTAGGAAGAAGGTATTACCCTAAATGCATAGAATTTGGTGATCCATGGTTTACGATGGGCACAGCTGACTACGCTAGGATAGCTAGAAGTAAGGATGGTGTAACTTGGGAAAACATAACTTCTCCGTTTGATAATGGAGCATATCCTGTAACAGGTGATACTATTTATGGAATAGCTAGCAATAAATATGCTAGTCCAGATACAGATTGGGTTGCTGTATCAGACAACCATAAATTAGCGTTAGGAACACCAGCTATTAATACAGCCACACATTTTTATTTACCTAATATTCCCGGATATGTGATCTTGTTTTAACTTTCAAGAAGGGAGAAAATGAGTAAAGAAAGAACTGGTAAGCATCCACTAGCGTATTTAGGTGTTGAGCCTACTACTCCTCCACAGATGGTACTTTATACTAGAGATCCTACTGTTGACGACAACAATGAATTTAACATAGGCACAATTTGGGTTGTAGCTGACAGAGATAGAATATGGATGTTAATGGATCTATCTAATGGGGTGGCAGACTGGGTATTAATTCATCCTTCTGGTGCTGCTAACACATTTAATGCGGACATTGGAACAGCTATATCTGTTGGTGGTGTGTTAAATATGTTTGGTGGGACAAATATTACTACAAGTGGTGTTGGTAACACTGTAACTGTTAGTTTATCTGATAACGTTGCTATCCCTGGAACATTAACACTGAGTGCTATTGGGGAAGGTTTTGTAAGATCTGATGCTACAGGTTTATTTTCTACCCTTGCGGATGGTACGGATGGGCAGGTTTTAATAGGTGCTACGGCAGGAGATCCTGCATGGGCCAATTTAACATCAAGTGATTCTACTGTGGTAATAACAACTGGACATAACACTATCGATTTAAGATCTGTTGGTGGCGGTGGTGGAACGTTAGATACGCTTGACACAGATGTTGGTTCAGCAACTCCTACTTTAGGGGTTATCACGATAGCTGGAGGTACAAATATAAATACGGCAGGAGCAGGTTCTACGGTAACTGTTAATCTTGATGATACAATCTCTGTCGCCGGTTCAATAACTGCAGGCACGGGTATTACAGCGACGGCTGGAGATATTACAGCAACGGCGGGGGCGGTTGAAGCTAATACTTCTGTAACTGCTGGAAATGGATTAGAGGTTACGGCTGGTACAGTTACTTTTGGAGCATTGGGAGCTGGTGTAGTTTTCTCGGATGCGGCTGGTGTGATAAGCTCTTCTAATGGTACGAATGGTCAGGTGATTATTGGAGGTGGAACGGATCCGGTATGGGCATCTATAACTTCCGGTGATGCTTCTATAACAATTACTCCCGGCGCAAACACTCTTGATCTTACGGTTACTGGAGCTGCTGGATATGTAACTGGTCTTGATACAGATGCTGGCGCAACGACTCCTACTGCAGGTGTTATTGATATAGCTGGAGGTACAAATATAAATACTGCAGGGGCTGGATCTACGGTCACGGTTAACCTTGATGATACAATTTCTGTAGCTGGTTCAATAACTGCAGGCACGGGTATTACAGCGACCACTGGAGATATTACAGCAACGGCAGGTGCTATTGATGCTAATACTTCTGTAACTGCAGGAAATGGGTTAGAGGTTACGGCTGGTACCGTTACTTTTGGAGCATTGGGTGCTGGTGTCGTACAATCTTCTGCTGCTGGTGTAATAAGTTCTTCTAACGGTACGAATGGCCAGGTTATTATTGGAGGTGGAGCTGCACCTGCGTGGGCGACGCTTACTTCTGGAGATGCTTCTATAACATATGCACCTGGCGCAAATACACTTGATATTACTGTTACTGGTGGCGGCGGTGGTGGAGCTCTTGATCAATTAGATGGTGATACTGGAACTGCTGTTCCGGTTTTAGGTGCTGTGACGATAGCTGGCGGCACAAATGTGACGACGACTGGTGCGGTCAACACATTAACTGTAGATTTAGATAACAGCATTACTCTTTCAGGTACCTTAACCGTTCCTGCATTGACTGGAACTGTATATGCTGATGCTACTGGATTATTTTCTGCGTCACAGGGGACGGATTTACAATTTTATATTGGAAGTACAGGAACTATACCTGACTGGCTGACGCCTGTTTCTGAAGATGCTTCTATGACAATAGCTGCTGGAACTGCTCCTGGAACTATAAACTTTCAAGCAGTTGGAGCTGGTGGTGGCGATGTTGTTACACTTTCTGATGATGCTAGTGCTACAGCTACCCCGGATGTGGCTGGAGATGTACAAATAGCCGGTGGATTAAATATAAACACTTCGGCTGTTGGCAAGGTAGTTACTGTTAACCTGGACTTATCTATTTATCAACCCAACAGTAACGCATCTGGTTCTGAGGGTGTTTATTATCTTAACAGCAATAGGTTTTTGCATAACTATACTTCTGGAACAGGTAGCACATTCATAGGTGAGGACGCGGGTAAATTGAATGTGTCAGTTACTGGTTCTTATAACACAGGTGTTGGATACAGAAGTCTTCAGGGTATTACTTCTGCTGGATACAACACAGCCCTAGGGGCAAACTCTCTAATTCATTTAACAACTGGAACATATAACATTGGGTTAGGTTATAACGCTGGAAGTTCATATACTGGCGGGGAATCATCTAACATTGTTATTGGTAATACAGGAACTGTTAGTGAAAGCAATGTTCTAAGAATAGGAACGCATGGTTCTGGCGCTGGACAACAGAATAGATGTTATATAGCTGGAATAATGGATGGCGGTTGGCTAGGCAATTCGGCTGAGCCTGTATTTGTTGATCAATACTCACATGTTTCTACTGATGGTTCAAGCTCTGATGGAGAGTTGCTTATTGGTAGTACCGCAAATGGTATGAGCAGGGCCAACCTTACATCAGCTGACGGAAGTATTACTATAGTAAATGGGCCTAATACCATAAATCTTCAACTTCCACACAGAGAATCTTTTTTAGCTTATCAACAGGCCAACGTTGCCAACGTAACGGGTGATGGATCATTGTATTATCTTGGCAGGAGCTCTGTAATGGTTGAGTATTTTGATGTAGGCAACAATTTTTATGGTGGTAATGGGGCTGGTGCTGAGTGTTATTACACTGCGCCTGTTACGGGAAAGTATTATTTTACAGTAACTGTATTGGTTACTAACTTAGTTGCGCCTGCTCCACCTGTGGCTACATATGTTGACCCTTTAAATATTGTTACGACTAAAAGGACATATCAGTTAATTAACCCTGTTCTACAATTTCTTGGTGCACAGACTGTTTTCTTTTCAGCTTTGGCTGACATGGATTTGGGGGATACAGCTAAATTTTCATTTGGAGCGTTTATATCCGGTATTGGTAAGACGTTAGGAATAGGTTTAAATAGTACAAAAGTTGGTGGCTATTTAGTAAGCAGGGGTTAATTATGAGTGATAAATTAAAGGCTCCAAGACTTACCGGATTACATCCTCTAGCGTACATGGGGGCGGAGGCAACTTCACCACCACAATTAGTTTATGGCAAGGATCGTCCTGATTCTTCTAATGTTTCTGGATTTAATATTGGTTCTATATGGATGGTAATAAAGTCAAGAACTATTTTCATGTTAACTGGTCTAGCTGGTGATTTTGCTGATTGGACACAAATATATCCAGAAACGAGTGAAACTGAAACTTTTCCAACAGATGTTGGTACAGCAGAATCGGATGCTGCTGGAGAGTTAAATGTATTTGGTGATGTAAACATTGTAACTACTGGATTGCATAGCACATTAACCACTCGTACTGAAAACGATCTGACAATTATAGGTACCCTTACGATGCCTTTACTTGGTAAGGGGTTTATTCGTTCTAGTGGAGTAGGTCTCTTATCGTCATTAAGTGATGGAACTGATGGGCAACTTATAATAGCGTCAAGTTTGGGTGCACCTGCTTGGCAAGAGTTTACATCTAGTGATGCGTCATTTACCATAACTCCTGGAAGCAATAGCATAGATATTGTAGTTGGTGGAGGAGGTCCTGATGTAACAAGTTTTGATACGGATTCTGGTGTAGCTACACCAGCAGCAGGTGTTATTACTATGGCTGGCGGAACCAATATTAATACTGCTGGTGGTGCTTCTACTGTCACGGTTAATCTTGATGCATCACTTTCTTTTGTTGGATCAGTTACAGCTGCGACTGATATTACTTCGACTACTGGAGATATAGTAGCGAGTGCAGGAGCGGTTAGTGCTGGAACTAGTGTAACTGCAGGCAATGATCTTACTGTAACGACGGGACCAGTTACTTTTGGAGCGCTTGGTGCTGGAGTTGTACAGTCATCAGCGGCTGGTTTAATAAGTTCTTCTAACGGTACTGATGGTCAGGTAATTATTGGTGGTGGTGCTGCACCTGCATGGGATTCTATAACTTCTGGTGACGCTTCTATAACTTTTACTACTGGTGCCAACACTCTTGATCTTTCGGTATCGGGGTCCGCAGCACTGACGGATCTTGACACAGATGTTGGTTCTACTACTCCTACTGCGGGGGTTATTGATATAGCAGGCGGAACAAATATAAATACTGCGGGAGCTGGTTCTACGGTTACGATTAATCTTGACGCATCGCCGTCTCTTGCGGGGTCTGCTACAGCGGCGACTGATGTCACATCGACGACTGGAAATATAGTAGCGAGTGCTGGAGCGGTAGTTGCTGGAACCAGTGTTACTGCGGGCAATGGATTAACTGTAACGACTGGCACGGTTACATTTGGTGGGTTAGGAGTTGGAGTTGTACAGACTGATGCGGCTGGGTTATTAAGTTCGAGTAATGGTACTGCGGGCCAGGTCTTAATTGGAGGTGGCACGGCACCTGCGTGGGCTAATTTAATATCCAGTGACGCGACTGTTAACATAGTCAATGGTGCTAATACTATAGATCTTACTGTTATTGCTGATAAGGATAGAATTATTGGTGATACTGGCGTTGCGATACCTGATGGAGCTAGTACTATCACAGTAGCTGGAGGGACTAATATTACAACTGCGGCTGTTGGTGATACATTGACTATAAATTTAGACAATAGCATTAATCTTTCTGGATCATTAACTGTTTCACCGCTAACGGGAACTGTTTATGCTGATGCTACAGGGTTATTTACGGCATCGCAGGGAACTGATTCGCAGTTTTACATTGGACATACTGGAGCGATACCGGACTGGCTGGATCCTGTATCTGAGGATGCTTCTGTAACGATAGCTGCTGGAACTGTGCCTGGCACTTTAAATTTTGAGGCTACGGGAGGTGGTGGGTCTGGCACGTTACTTACGATATCCAGTGACTCTGGAACGGCTACGCCTGTTGCTGGAGACATTCAAGTTGCGGGTGGTTTAAATATAAATACGGTGGCTACAGGCAAGGTAGTTACGGTTAATCTGGACTTATCTATTTATCAGCCTACTACGAATGCTAGTGGGTCTGAGGGTGTTTATTATTTAAACAGTGTTAGATTTTTGCATGGCAGGGGTACAAATTGTACTTATGGTGGTTCTAATGCAGGTCCAGTTTATCTGGATTATTCAGTAACATTAAATGTTGGCATAGGAACTGATGCGTTAAATTATAGCTTTGATCATAATACAGCGCTTGGGTATAAGGCATTATCTAGGCTTTCTGGTGCGACATCTGCTTATAATTTAGCAGTTGGCGTGTTAGGAGGGTGGTTTTTAGATGCTGGTGGAGATGATAATATTATAATTCGAGATACTGGAGGAAGTGCTGGTGTATCTGAGAGTCAAAATACTGTAGAGATGGGCCAGCAAGGAGTTGGAGGTTCAGCGCAAGAAAAGTGTTATATAGCTGGAATATATAATGGAGGAGCGCTAGATATTACTAGGAGGGAGCCAGCGTTTGTTGATCAATATGGTCATGTTTCCAGTGATGGATCGAGTACGGACGGAGATTTACTTATTGGTAGTAATACATGGGGATTTGCGAGGGTTGCGAGGGCCAAGTTAACATCTAGTACTGGTGAGATAACTATTACAAATGGGCCGTTTTCGATAGATTTAGCCGAGACTCAACTTACTAGTTTTGCTGCGTATCAGGCTGCTACGGTCAACAATGTTACAGGTGATGGCACTACATATTCGTTGGGTCAGTCTTTGGTTTTAAATGAGTATTGGGATGATGGAGGCAACTTTTACATTGGAGATGGAGTTGGCCATGCGGCGTATTTTACGGCACCTGTTAGTGGCAAGTATTATTTTACTGCTTCTATCGTTGCGTCTAACTTGAACAATGTTCCTGTATGGGGAGACAGTGTTAGGATCTCTGTAGGTACTACTGGTGGTCCAAGTTTCTTTAATCCTGTTACAGCGGCATTGGGAACGCAGGGGATATTTTGTAGTGGCATAGTACATTTAAATGTTGCAGACAAGGTTTACTTTATGTTTAAGGCGGACATAGCTGCCGCTGGTAAAACGATTGGTGTAGCTGGTACGTCAACACATGTTAGTGGTTTTTTAGTTGCTAGGGACGTTTAATAGTTGGGAGATTTTTATGAAATTTTTGATAAATGATAAGGTTGTTTTTGAGTTAAGTGAAATACAAGTGAAAGTCATCAAAGACAATGTTTTTTCTGAAGAGTTTGAAAAGTCGATGGCTGATCGTATAGGGTGGTTGATAGGGAAAAAGTATGAAGACAGTCTTAAGAATTTAAAGGACGAGTGGATACCCAAGCTTAAGGAGAGTGGAGTAGAATCTGTTCCTTTAAATGATGAAAAGTTTGCTGAGTTAGTTTTTAGTCAAAAAGATTATAAATCTAGGTCAGAAAGAGATAAACCATTACCGGATAACATAAAATAATAAACGTCTCTCTCCTTATCTCCTTTTTTGTGGCCCTCCGCTCTTGTTTTGTGGAGGGCTTTTTTCATATCAGTCTACTAAATCGCCGATGTCTACGTCTACATCCATTAATGTAGGATGGTCGTATATTTCGTCAATGATTTCTTGCTCCAGACTCGTCTGCTCACAAATGATGATTCCGCATTCGCTTACGGAGTATGTTGACTGTATATTGAAAGGATAGTTAAGTTTTGCGTTATGTGTGTCACAGCAACCAGGATGGCTAGGATCGCACGAACACAGTAATAATAGAGTTATGATACCAGGCAGCAACAAAAGATTCTTCATAGCTGGGCTCCTTTCTTTCTAGCTTCTTTAATTTCTCTTGCTTTGGTTATGGCGACTCGGTATTTATTTTTAGGAAGATCAGCCAGGCTTTGAATTCTGTATGCGTCCATAAGCATTTCGGCTATATCGTCGTAAGTACCTAGTTCGTATTCTAGTTCTTCTAGTTGTTCTTTAGTTATTGTGGTTCCGGAGTCTTTTGATTGTTTATAGTCTTTATTGATGGCGGTACCTTTAGCTAGGATTTGTCTGGATTGGGCCATTTCGAGTTCTGCGTCATCATCATTGACGTCGGCAGACACTGTTATGTTGAGGATTGATTTAGCTTGATCTCGTTTTATGAATCCCAGCAAAGAGGAGCCTGTTCTGGGGTCGTTTTTTGATGGTATTACACGAGCTCGTGTTTCCATCCATTGGCCGGTTGAGTGAAACACTCTGCTGTGTAGCATGGTAATGCCGTCATTGTTTACAAATGTTCTTTGTGCCAAGGTCAGGCCATATTTAGAGAGCACTGGCCTTATCTTATCCATGATTACGTCTAAGTCTGCGTAGTCGTCTTGGAAGTATGAGTTTTTCCTATTAGGTATGATTGGTGGGTATTCAGCGCATGCTTTAGCCATGGCTGCATTTAGGTCTTTAGTTTCTTTTGACTCATATGGATCTTCTAGGTTTCTTGATGCCAGGGTGCTAATTTTTGCATCCAGTCTTTCTATGGCCGCAAGTAGAGTTTTGGCTTCCAGGCTTGCCTGTTCATTTCTATCCATTCCTTCCTCCTTAGTTATTATTATATAGTACTTTGTAATGCTACAGATTTAGCGGTTACAACTAACTGTCCTTTCTTTTCACCATTAACCTCCCACATTTGGAATTCGATGGTTCCAGTTACTTTTATTGTATCACCTTTTTTAAAATCCTTACATTGAATAGCGATTGGTCCCCAGGTTGTTACGGGAACGAATGATATTTTTTCACCTGTTTTAAACTTATTCGTGTATGTTTTTACGTGTCTTAAGAACAATTTACATAGGGTGGCGTTATTGGATGTTGTTAATGTTTGAGGGGCTGCGTGAAGTATACCCTCTATTTCTACGTTATTTACCATCGTTTTCCTTGTCTTTCAGTATTTCTCGCAGGTTAAGTATGTTTTCCAATTTATTAAATAGGTTTGTATTATCTAAGGAGTTGTATAATTTACCTACCCTGTCTTTACAAGGCACTAGCTTTTCGAATAGAGACGCCATCTCTTCAAACTTCTCATCTGCAAGCTTCTGATAGTTTTGAGCTTTATGGTTGAGGTTCATAATTTCTTGTATTTCGTAGGATATGGCATCGTCCAACAGTTTAAGTGCGTCGGCTACCTTAGTATTTGTATCTTTCTTCATTTGTTCCCTTCAACACTTGTGTTTTCTAATTGTTTTAAAAACCTAATTAAATCCTCTTTCTTGTAATAACGATATTTATTTACTGGGTTTCGACGTGGTTTAAAAATGTTTTTTCTATCCCAGTTTCTTAAAGTATGAACACATACTCCTAAAAACTCAGCTGCTTCTTTTATTTTCATATATTCATTTAAATTTAGCATCTTTTTTTTCATTGATTTTCCTTTACAAACCTATATAATATCCGTCAAGTATATCATATATTATTAAACCATGAAAGGGTTTTATGAAAAAGCTTCTATTTTTTTTACATTTATTTATGGCATCAGCCAACAACACTTGTGTTGCGGTAGTTCTTCCTGACTATGTTAAGAACGCTAATACGTTACCTAAGGATTCACCACTGCATCCCGACTTCTCGCCTTCGCAAAGCCTACGGCGGAGCGAGCAAGAGCCGGTTGTCGTACCAACGGCACCTGTACCAACGGCACAAGTTATGTCAACACCAGTGTTAACAACTCCCGTGTTGCCTGTCGATATGTCCGGCGTAGCTTTAGCGAAGACTGAACCTAGATTCATTCCTGTTAAGCAAAAACCAGTCTGTGCACCTGTTAATGACGTGCCCCAGATAGACACTCGTGTCGTTGACACCCGTGTCGTTGACACCCGTGTCGTTGACACAAGTGTCATAGAAAAGGTTCTCTCTATGGTGTTACAACACTCTGGAGAGCTTGCACAGCTTAGCACCGCGATTAGAAATTTAAAGCAATCTCCTGACAACACTGAAGAGCTTAAGGAATTGTCCAAGAAACTAACATTGATATTAACTCGCATCGACGACATGAGTGTCAACAACACTGGTGTCGACGACACTCGTGTCACAGATAGTGGAACTGTTAACACTACCAAGAAGAAAAAGACGTTATTAGAGAAGGCCAGTAAAAAAACAATTGAAGCTGTTCTTGTGGCTGTTATAATTGTTATAATATTGCAGTCATATAAATACATTTCTAGGAAGTAGGAAATTAAAAGGAGGAAGCATGAAAAAAGGGTTATTTGTATTCATAGTTGCGGGACTGTTTTTTACGGTTAGAGAATGTAATGGTTTGGAGCTCACCGAACTTACAAAGAAACCTAAAGAACGTCCCGCTTTAATTCTAGAAAATCCAACAGCACCTGAAAAGAGGGTTCCTGTCTCTTATAAAAGTAAATTTTATAACGGTGGTAGAAAAGTATTTGGAAATAAGAAAAGAAATCTTATTGGTGCAGTCGCATTAATTATTACAGTTATTATTGGTTACTTTGTAAAGAAAAAATAGCCCCAGTCGTCTAGTTTGGTTAGGACACCAGATTTTCATTCTGGAGATCGGCGGTTCAAATCCGCCCTGGGGTGCCATGACACTTGTGTCCATTTTCATGGGGTGCCTATGATATGATTTTTATTATTGAGTTAACGCTTAGATCATACGCACGTTGAACAGCGACATCTATTGCGGGTGTCGTTGTTTTTTTGTGTATAAAAATGTGCAAAAAAACGAAAGCCATAGGAAGTCACCTTTGATCTAATTAAATTCTTGGTAAAAATAAATTAAGGATTATTCCTATGGCACTTATAAGTTCTTGGAAAATAACAGCCCCGGAAATTTCTTTCCAGGGACAGTTATTTTTCCTACATTTCAGTAAGATATTCTTATGACTCACCATAGAATATGCTTCGATCATAAACCAAAACTCATATCTGTCAAGAGAAAATCTCAAGAAAAACCTTTAGAACCCAATAAAAGTCTATATAAAAAACAACAGCCCCGGAAATTTCTTTCCAGGGACTATCATTTTTCCTACATTTCTGTAGTATGTTTTAATGCTTAAATTAAAAACATGCTTCGATCATAAACCAAAACTCATATATGTCAAGAGAAAAGAAAAGAAAAGAAAAGAAGTCTTTTCCACTCAAGACTTTTCTAGTAAAAATTTTCCAACTGCAAACTCTCTTTTTAAGCAAAAACGTTCTCTATATAGGCAATTAGCTTCATCTGTAGCTACTTTCTATACAAAATTCACAAAGAACCAAGCTAAAGTTATTAATCTAATTATATCTATGATCAGTAGGTACCAACCCCAAGACATTGTTCCCTCTCAAGGATGGATAGCTAAACAAATAGGCTGTGACTTGAGAACCGTAAACAGAGCCTTCGCCATACTTAATAAGTTTGGAATAATTTCCAAGAAAGGTAGAGGCTGGAGAGTCTGTAAAAAAGATAACTTTAAATCTATGACCTGCGAATATTCCATAGGAAAATCACTGTCCAAAGACATGGAGTTTATCCACACTTATTTACCACGCTCTGGAGAACATATAACAAAATTACTAGAGTCAATACCAGCTCTGCTAAAAGCTTTTTCCTTTTTTGTCGTACTTACTTCTTTAGCTTTTAATTCTAAGATAAATATAGACTCACTACG
>Ga0307376_10003490_pt1 | contig 14683 bp, 10 predicted proteins | sample TR2MG_FD_202536 | JGI IMG/M metagenome (GOLD analysis project Ga0307376, IMG submission 202536) | Soil microbial communities from Risofladan, Vaasa, Finland - TR-2 | ecosystem: Environmental > Terrestrial > Soil > Coastal area > Acid sulfate soil | place: Finland: Risofladan, Vaasa | collected...
TGAACTTATTGGCGAGCTTCTCGTAGTATCGTGCCGGCCGGATGTAGGGGGACTTCCCCGGCTTCTCGATGGAGACGGGGCGCAGCGCCGGGATGCTCTCGCCGTTCCCGAGACGGCCGAGGGCGCCAAGCGCGCCGAGGCCTGCGGCCGCCCCGATCCCTATCTTCAGGAGGTCGCGTCGACTGATGCGCCTGGGCGGCGGGGCGTCAGGTTTCGGGTCAGGTTTCTGGGGAGCTTCCGGCATGTGAAGACGCTCTGGGGGCGGGGGAGGTGAAAGCCTGGACTGTGAAGACGTAGAGCGCGGCGCCCTGCTTCCAGGCGTCGGCGGAGAGGCCGGCCTTATCCTGGCAGAGATGGGAGAGAAGCTCGTCCCGGCTCCAGCCGGTTTCGGCGGCCACTTGCGGCAGGAAGACGCCGCTGCGGCCGCTGGACCGCACGACGACGCCGTGCTTGGAGATGTCGATGTCGTCGGCAGAGGCGACGCGGCGGAGGGGCGACAGGACAGAGATCTCGATGTCGAGGTTGGGCAGCTCCTCGGCGCGGACCGGTGCGAAGCGGGAGTCATGGGCGACGGCCATGATGGCGCGATCGCGTACGCTCTCGGCCAGCGGTTGAGATGGTTCGAGGCTTCCGATGCAGCCGCGAAGCTGGCCGCCCTCCTTGAGGGTGACGAAGGCCGCGGTGGGTCGCAGCAGGGCGGGATCGGTTTCGGCAACATCGAGGCGGCGGCCGGTGCGGACATATTCCTCGATGGTGCGGCGGGCGAGATCGAGGAGTCGCCGCTGCTGGGCGGCGTTCAGCTCTGTGTCGGAGAGGGGCCGAGTGCGATAGATGGCGACGGCACCATAACCGACAACGCCTTCTTTGGGGGCAAGAGGCCGGTCCCCGGAGTTGGCGTACTTCAGGACTTCAACCTTGTCGGCTCCGAGGAGGCGGGCGGCGAGGAGGATGGTCTCGACCGGCCCCTTTCCGCAAAGAGCCGTGACGAGGCCGGGAACTCCCTGGGCCATGAGCTTCCGGGAGGTGGCGGCGACCTCCTCCGGGTCCATGGTCTCGATGGCCTTCAGGGTCTCCCTGTCTACGCGAACCGCGTCATCATAAGAGGGGTAGTGGGACATGTCGCTGCTGGCGACGAGCAGGACGGACTTGTCTCGCGCCCATCCTGCAATGGCCTGGGCGAGCCGGGAGCAGTTATCCTGGGAGAAGTCGGTCATGAGAATGGGCAGGAGCCTGAAGTCGCCGAGGGTGACCTGGAGGAAGGGAAGCTGGACCTCGATGGAATGCTCCGGATCGTGGGCGGCGTCGAACACGCGGGCGCCAGGATAGGCCTTCGCGATGGCGTCGGCCGCGGACCGATCGGCCTTCACGAGGCCGAGAGGGGTGAACCATTCGTCGAAACCGCTGAGGGCGGCCCGGGCGGGGACGCGGTGGGAGGGGCCGATGACCGCGACCGTGTCGAAATGTCGGCCCGCCAACAGGCGGTAGGCGTGGGCGGCGACGGGAGCGCTGTAGGAGTATCCGGCATGGGGGACAATGAGCGCGACGAGGTCGCCGGAGGCAGTCGGGGGATCGGCCTCCTCGAGATAGCGCTCGACGTCGGAACGCAGCACGCTCGTCTGCGCCGGGTAGAAGGAACCCATCACCGCCGGAGCGCGAACCGTCGGCTCGGCATGGACGGATGTGAGGGAGCGGGCAGCGCCCCGGGGCACGCACCGCACGGCTATTACCCCCGCGACGAGGAGACCCCCAATGAGGATGAGAATCGGCCGCGATGGTCGCTTCATTCTAGCCCCTCCACGGTAGCAGTTTAGCCGGGGAACGTGGAAATCCTGCGTCCTGTAGGACGCAGGGCTGGAGGGAGCGAAAGCGGCGGGTGCAGGGCAGGAAGGGGAAGGGCGAGGCCGGAACTGGTGGGGACAAACGGCTCTTAGGTTCGAAGAGGAGAAGGAGGGGCGAATGGCGACTCTGGCTTTCCCTGAGGGGTTCGTCTGGGGGGCGGCAACGGCGGCCTACCAGATCGAGGGGGCATGGGATGAGGAGGGGAAGGGGCCGAGCATCTGGGACGAGTTCAGTCATACTGCAGGAAAGATCAAGAACGGGGATACGGGTGATGTGGCGTGCGACCACTATCATCGGTATCGAGAAGACGTGGCGCTGATGAAGTCGCTTGGGCTGAATGCCTATCGATTCTCGATCTCGTGGCCGCGGGTGCTGCCGGAGGGGAGAGGCACGGTCAACGAAGCGGGACTGGATTTCTACAGCCGGCTCGTCGACGAGCTGCTGGGAGCGGGGATCGTACCGACGCCGACACTGTACCATTGGGACCTCCCACTGGCGCTGCAGCGGGAAGGGGGCTGGCCCAACTTCGACACGGCGCGCTGGTTCGGGGACTATGCGGAGCTGTGCTTCCGCCGCCTGGGGGACCGGGTGAAGATGTGGATCACGCTGAACGAGCCGCAGGTGGTGGCCAACGCCGGCTATCTGAGTGGGGTTCACGCGCCGGGACATCGGGATAGGCGAGAGAGCCTGCAGGCGGGCCATACGCTGCTGCTCGCCCACGGCCTGGCAGTGGAGCGGCTGCGCTCGGTTCTGCCCGACGCGCGAGTGGGAATCGCGATCGACATCTGGCCGGTGCACGCGGCGAGCGATTCGGAGAATGACCGCGCCGCGGCACATCGGATGTCTGAGGCAAATGGGTGGTTTCTAGACCCTATCTTCAAGGGGGACTATCCCGCGGCAATGCGAGATGCGTTCGGCGGCCTGCTGCCGCAGTTCACCGAAGAGCAGCGCCGCGGTGTCCAGGCGGAACTCGACTTCCTGGGGCTCAATAACTACAGCCGGAACGTCGTCCGTCACAACCCTACAGCGAAGCCGTACGGGGCCGAGATTATTGCCCCGTCGGGGCGCGTGACGGCGATGGACTGGGAGATCTACCCGCCGGGGCTGCGGGAGGTTCTGGTCTGGATCAACGAACGCTGCTCGCCGCCCGCGCTCTACGTCACGGAGAACGGCGCCGCCTTCGATGACCGGCCCGATGCCTCCGAGCGAGTGGACGACGAGAACAGGAGGCGCTATCTGCGAGACTACATCGCGGAGGCGCACCGAGCGATTGCGGAAGGAGTGCCGCTGAAGGGATACTTCGCCTGGTCCCTGATGGACAACTTCGAGTGGGCGGAGGGGTACAGCAAGCGGTTCGGGATCACGCGGGTGGACTATGAGACACTCGCGCGGACGCTGAAGCGAAGCGGGGAGTGGTACGCGGGGATGATCCAAAGCAACAGCGTCGACACAGAGATCTGAAGGGTCCGGAGAGCCGCGGGTGCACGTTCAGCGAAACTCGTGGCGGAACTCGCCCGGCGTGGCCTCGTAGTGCTTCACGAAAAGGCGGTGTAGGTGGCTGGCATCGGTGAAGCCGGCGCGCGCGGCGACGACATCGATGGACAAGCCGGTCTCGAGAAGCAGGGAGGCGGCATAGCTGAGGTGTGCTCTCGTGCGGAAGCGACCGAAGCTTAGCCCCATGGTGCGAGCGAACACGCGGCTGAACTGAGCTGTGCTCAGGCCGCAGTCCGCAGCCGCCTGTGCCAGGCTCAATCGCTGGGCCGGGCGAGAGCGGATCGCCGCCAGCGCCGGCATGATCCGATCGAAGGTTACCGGCGTCTGGGCGTCCGCAACGCCGTTCACGTCGTTCGGCTGCCAACAGCGGCCCAGGATCACGAGCAGCTTCGCCAGGCAGAGGCGAACGACGGTCGACCACTGCGGCCGCTTGTGCTCTGCCTCATCCGCTATCTCCCTGGCGATGCCAAGGACGACGCGGCGCGTCTCGGATTCGGACACGGCCGGGCGGTCTTGCGGCGGGCACGTGAACATTGGCTGCCAGTGACTGCCAGGCAGCACCTCTTCCGTGATGAACTCGGGGGGAAAGAGGACGCAGAGCGTGCGGGTCTTCGGCGCCGCTTGCCACCGATGAGGTTCCCACATTCCCACCATCCATACGTCGCCCGGCAGGTGGAGGCGCGAGTGCTCTCCCAGGTATAACCGCATGCGCCCCTCGAGGATGACCCCCAGCTCGAAGCCCTCGCGGTGCATGCTCACGCCCGACTTTCGGGCCGAGTCATGCCCCCACGTTTGGCAGAGACAGGGTTGGAGAGCGGACGTCTGCGCGCGTGCGTCGACCTCGATCGACGCTGCGTCGAAACTCCGCTCTACGTTTCCTGACTCCTCGTCCATGATTAGATTGTACACCAAGACGATAGCCCTGTGCAATGCATGTATGGTCTGCCTTTGGTACAGTAAATACGGGAATTGGAGTGCGCTTGTGTCGCCGCCGCCCGCAGTCGCAGGATAGGTGGACGGCTGGACGGAGAAGCGACTGAGGAATGAGCAGGGGTGAGGGGCGGTGGGGGAGGGGGAAGCAGAAGACGGCGCTCTTCCGAGAGCGTGATAACGGTTCGAACGGGAGCCCCAGCCCAGCTGCTTCGCGCAGCCGGATTCGCCCACTCAGCACGATTCCCTGGGTCAGGGCTCCCGTCTTCCTGGCCGTGCTCCCGATCAGCCGTTACAGCGTGCGACCCAGGTAGGGACTGGTCCAGCCTCCCTCTGCCGTCTGGTCGGTGAGGCGGGTCGCCACCCGCCGGGCTGTGTTGCGCGGAGAGCGGAGCGCGTCCTGGAGCGCGGTGAGGCGGTTGAGCTCCGCCATGACCAGGCCGGGTTCGAGCCGCTTGGGGTCGGGGGATACGATGCGGCAGAAGTTCTCCCGATAGATCCTCTTCAGAACGTCGCTGGGCAGGGCGACTCCCTGGATCATCTCGCGATGGTCCGGCCAGAAAAGGCGTTCGTCGGTGGGGACGTGGAACAGCTCGTCGGTCTCCAGGAAGTTGCGGACGACCCAAATGCGCGACTGAACCCCGTCCGGGGCGAAGTCGGTTCCGAAGAGGATGCGGTCCTGGTACTTGAGGAAGAAATCCCGGGCTTCGTCGGGGCGCCTGGTGAAGTTGTGGAGCATCTCGATGCCGGGCGCGAGATCGAAGGAGACGTTGGGGTAGCGATCGAGAAAGGCGGCGGCGCGCGGCAGGTCGTCCGATAGGAAGTAGAAGTGAGCGAAGATGATGTTGAGCTTGGGGTGCTTGTCGAGGGCGCGCTCGCACTCCTGGTAGATTGACTCCTTGCTGGGGGAGGTTTCGTCGTAGAGCCAGCCCGGGCCCTTTGCCCACTCGGGCGCCTGCTCCGGGTCCCAGAACTCCTCCGGGTCATTTACATGCCAGAGGACGGGGAAGCCGCGCTCTTCGAGGCGGGCGAAGTAGTCGTCGTAGATGACGGAGTCGAGGGCGAGGCCGGATGCCTTCCGGTAGTTGGGCTTGCCGTTGAGCATCTTGATGCCGTCACACCCCATAACGGCGATTCGATCGACTTGCTCCGCGAGGGAGCAGGTCAGCCTGTGGTCCACATCCCGCGCGACGGCGGAATAGTCGAGGCCTGGGAACAGATAGACTCGGTCGGGATGCTTGGCCTTTGCGTAGAGGCCCTCAGGGTTGGCGTTGGGGCGGCCGGGGAAGCTGCTGATGAGGACGCAGGCCCGGTCGATTCCGCCAGACTTGAGGCTGTCGAGCAGGGCGTCGATGGCATCGAGGTCTTCGCCTCCGAAGTGAGCATGACAATCGGTGATGGGCATGCCGGCGAGCTGGCTGAGTTCCATCGCAACCTCCTTGGCGGGGCCATGTGTCCCTCGCCCATAGGTCGTATTCGACCGGGAAGCTGGAGTCTCCTGGGGTGATCGGTGTTTGCTCTGCGAACGACTGGCGGGCCCGGGTCAGACTTCCCCTTGCCGCGCCCGATACTCTCGGGGGGTGCATCCGTAGTGTTTGACAAACGTCCGGTGGAGATGACTCCCATCGACGAAGCCGGCGTTCTGGGCGATTGCTTCTACGGGCATGCTGGTGGTGAGGAGTCGATGGGCGGTATAGCCCAGGCGAGCGCGGAGCGAGAAGTGGCCGAAGCCGGATCCCATGGTTTGACGGAATAAGGAGCCGAACCGAGAGCGACTGAGCCCGCAGGCGGCGGCCGCTTCGGTGACGGTCACTGTGCCGGGCCTGCGCTCGTGGATGAGCGCGATGGCGGGCATGATCCGGCTGAGTGTGTTCGCGCCGATGCGGGAGGCCCCGACAGACCCCGGGGGCGGGGACCAGTGTCTACTGAGCAGAAAAAGGAGGCGAAGCACGCCGAGTCGCACGGCCATCAGCCACCCCTTCTCAAGCCGCGCGATCTCTTCCGCGAGTTCGCGACCAATGGCGAACACTTTCGCTCTCAACGCATCATCCCTCACCCAAGGCCGGTGCTGCGGAGGCGTGGCGAAGAGGGTGAGCCAGGACACGTCGCCGAGCTTCTCTTCGCCCAGGAACTCAGGAAGGAAGATGAGGACAATATTCTCCGTGTCGGGAACTACGGGTCGCCATGCGTGAGGTTCCCACATGGGCTGGAGCCAGACATCTCCGGCGGTGAGGTCCAGCTTCCAGTCGGGATAGTGCCGCTCCTGTTTGCCACGGAGCATGATGCCGACCTCCATCGCCTCGTGGAGGTCGACTTGGAGCGGGCGCGGCCGTGGGTGGGTACTTACGATGGGATGGATGGGGGAATCGGCTGTGAGCTGGTAGTCGTGCCACGTGGCACTCAGTACCCAGTCCGTATCTGTGCTCGGCGCGCGGTGACGTGTTCCCATATAGGCCAATTATACAAGTTTTTAGTCCGCTTATGCAATGACGAGTAGGGGCGATTCAGGTATGTTGTGCACTAGTTCGTGTGGACAGACTGCGGAAGGCAGTTTGCAGAGGTCAAAAAAGGGCAAGTCGGACTGAGCCCATTCATACCAGAAAACAGCAGTGTCTAACACTGCTCAGGTGCCGTAACCTCCTCCATTACGGCGGCGAGTTCCGGCCCCGGCTGTAAGCTTGCACCTTATCTCCCACGGTCAGGTTGCTTATCGGGGCCGGAACTCGGGCATTTATCCGAGCCTTCGAGTGCGGCCCCCCAAGACTGACTCCTTTCCGCGGTCGCCGTGGTTCACCTGTTTGCCAAGCGCTTCCCTGGCCTATGATCCTCCGTCGGTCCCCTCGTGCGTTCCACTCGATCCCTCCGCGGTGTGCTTGTGGGAGAGGGCTCTCCTCGACTCGCCAACGGCATCCCCTGTCGCATTATCCCCGGAGCCTGCAGGGCCCGGCAGGATGTGGCTTCTGGGCGAAATGGGCTCTTTCGGTCGCCGATGTCCCGCCTTCGCTTGGGCGCGCCTCGGGTCGCTCGCACGCTGAGCAGCGTCTGTGTTCCGAGCCAGGTATGCTGCGTTCTGGTTCAGCTACCGGTGGAATCTTACCAGGGGAATCTCGTCTGGAAGGAATAGACGAGTCAACGCGTCGGGCAGATACGAAGGATGCAGGAATTTCGACGACCGAGGCGGATTATACGGGGCGAGAGAGAGGGGGGGGAGAGATACGGCATGACATGGACTGGCTTTGAGATGACAACTGAGACCGTTCTGGGCCTCGCCGCATCGGTGGAGCGGGGGTGTCGGGGGTGGAGAGCCGTCCGATTCGTGGTGCTGGCGGCACTTGTGTGTCTGGTGGCGAGTGCGGGATGGGCGGAGGAGCAGCAGGCGACGGCAACGTACGAGATATTCCTACTCCTCCCGGACGGCAAGCCAGCGGCCGCTGCGGCGCTGCGCGTTATGGGGGGAGCAGGGGAAATGCCGGCTCTTGTGGCAGACGACCGCGGGTGGGTGAAGGTGGATGGGTTGCGAGCGGGGGATCCGGCGTTCTTCCTTGCGACATCCGCGGACGGGCGGGAGAAGATGTTTCTGCCAGTCCTCGTCGTGCCCGAGGGCACGCAACGGGTCACAGTGAGGCTGTATCCCCCTTGTTTCGTGGTCGGGGAGCTGCTGGACGAAAAGGGCGAACCGGTGACGGGCGTGCCCGTGCGCCTGTCAGGCTGGGAATGGCTCGGAGAACCGGAACTGGAGGGGAGCGCGCGGACGGACGCGATGGGGCGTTTTGAGATCCAGGGGCTGATCGCCGGGGCCTACTACACCGTGAGCGCCACTCAGACCCCGGAGGAGAAGCCGATCCGGGCGTGGCGGAGCACTCCCTTCACCATACGGGGGTGGGACGGCTGGCACGACGTTGCGATTCTCCTCCCGGAGGGAGTGGAATGTCCGGAACGGCCGGCAGGGAAGACGCTGCTGAAGCTCGTCAGCGGGGCCGGCGACGAATGGTTCGACCTGGAGGCGCGCCAATGGCGGCCGGCGGTCGAGACATTCGACCCGAACCGCGCCTGGGCGCCGGCGCCGGAGGGGGCGGTGTGGGTATGGCGGGCGGGTCGTCCCGATGCGATGGCGGAGCGGTACGGGGCGACGGTGGAGTTCCGTCGGACCTTTGTGCTGCCGGAGTCGGAGAAGAAGATCGTCGGCTATCTGACGATTGGGGCGGATGACTATGCCGCGATCCGGCTGAACGGGGCTTGGGCGGGGCAGACGAACGAATACATGAGGACAGTGGGGTTGATCATCCCGAGCGAGCTGCTTCGGGCGGGAGAGAACGAGCTGCGGCTGACGGTGCGGAACACCATGGGGATGATGCGGGATTTCTACAACCCGACGGGGGTGGCCTATAGCCTGGAGTTGATCGAGGTGGAGCCGTAAGTCCGACGGTTCGAACTGAAGGCGAGGCGAGAGAGGGTGCGGCGAACGCCGCGCCCTCTTTTTCGTTTGGGGGCTTGACAGGGGCGATGGGGTAAGGTACACTACTAACAATACATTAGTAGATAGAGGGATGAGAGCGATGCGGAGGCGAGTCGAACGGAAACTGGGCGATATGGAGCTTCAGATCCTGAATGTCCTGTGGGAGCGAGGCCAGTCCACGGTGCGGGAGGTGCTGGAGAGGCTCAGGGTCGAGCCGCGACCGGCCTATACGACGGTGCTGACGATGATGCGGCTGATGCATGAGAAGGGATACCTGGACCGGCGGGAACGGGGCCGGGCGCACGTCTACCAGTCGAAGCTGCGGGAGAAGCCGACGAAGCGGAACCTGCTGGAGGGGCTGATCGACACGGCATTTCAGGGATCGGCGGAGGCGTTGATGGTGCGGCTGATCGAGGATGAGAAGCTGTCGCCGGAGGAGATCGAGCGGGTGAAGAAGCTGATTGCCGAGCACGAGCGAAGGGGGAAGAGGGATGTTCATCGATAGAGTTCTGGGCGCGTCGGACGCGTGGGCCGCGTGGGTGATCGCGGTGACGTGGCAGCTTGCGGCGCTGGCGGTGGTGGCGTGGGTGATCCAGCGGGTTCTGCGGCTGCGGCAGCCGGGGGCGCGGTATGGGCTGTGGTGGTTCGTGTTGTCCGCGCCGTTGGTGCTGGGGCCGGCGCGGATGGCGCTGGAGCACAGGCAGGCGGTGGTGAGAGTGCCGGCGCCGGCGGTGGTGGAGCAGGCGGTGACGCGGGTGCATGTGCCTGTGGTAGTGCCGGTGGAGCGTGTGGTGCCACATGCGGCCGCGCCAGTGGCGGAGGTCGCGTGGTGGTCGGGGGTCAGGGCGGTGGATGTATTGGGGATGGTGTGGGCGCTGGGGTGTCTGCTGCTGGCAGCGCGGCTGGTGGTGGGGCACGCGCGAGCGCGGCGGCTGGTGGGGGAGAGCCGCGCGGTGGATGACGGCGAGGCTTTGGGCGCGCTGGCGGAGCTGTGTGCGGAGGCGGGGGTGAGGCGGGAGGTGGGTCTGCGGGTGAGTTCGTTGGTGGGCGCGCCGGTGCTGTATGGCGTGAGGCGGCCGACGATTCTGCTGCCGGAGGATTGGGTGGAGACGAGGCAGGAGACACGGCGCCAGGGCGCCCAAGGCTCCTGCCCTACGGAGATGTCTCGGGTGGATGGGGGGCAGGAGACACGCTCCTGCCCTACGGTTGGGGTGATGTCGGGGGACGACCTGCGGGCGCTGCTGGCGCATGAGGTGGCGCACGTGAGGCGGGGGGATTGCCTGGCGAACCTATTGCAGCGCATCGTCGAGATTCCGGCATTCTTCCATCCGGGCGTGTGGCTGGCGAGCCGGGGGATCACGCTGGCGCGGGAGGAACTGGCGGATGGATGGGCGCTGGCGCGGGGGGTGGAGGCGAGCAGCTACGCGCGGTCGCTGGCGGCGGCGGCGGAGCGGACGCAGGGACGGCTGGGCGCGGTGTCGGTGGGGGTGGCAGAGGGGAAGTCAACACTGCTGAGGAGAGTGGAGGCGATTATGCGAGGGGGGAGCCTGAAGCGGATGAGCCGGCCGCTGGTGGTGGCGCTGATCGGGGCGGCGCTGGTGTCGGCGGGGGCGTTTGCGGCGGTGGAGGTGCGGGGCGAGGCGAAACCGGCGATCATGCCCGCCATCCCCCAGGGCGTTCACCTCACCTACTTCGTGACGTCGCAACTGCCTGCGTGGCCCCCTGAATGTATCGAGCAGCACATTGCGGCTGTGAGAGGGCAGCAGGCCGGTCCTATGGCGGAGCTGACAGTTCGCATGCTTCAGAGACGGGCTGCGGCTGGTCCGGAAGAGACTGATACCGCGTACTACTGGGGCACCGAGCGGGGGTTCATGTATGCCAGGGCAAACGGCGGCTGCGTGGCCTACGATGGCAGGAAGAGCGCCAGTGGGTCTTCGTTGTGCATGGTCCCCGACCTGATCGAGCAGCCCACCACGGAGCACAGCGGAATCGTCATCGCCTGGGGGACATCAACCATACAAGACCTTGTCCCTTACCTGGGAGTCTACCAGCCGGGCATGGAGCTTTTCGACAATGCTGGTGCCCTGAGCGAGACAGTGCCGCTCAGGACCGGAGAGAAACGGGTCTATCCCTTGCCCTACCGAAGGAAGGCGATTCTCGAGTACGACGAAGAAGGGCGCGTCCGCACCCTGACCATCACCACAGACGACGAGAGCATACTGATGGACGAGTACCGGTTCACCGACTATGCAGTAGTCGATGGAGTGAGCTACCCGCGCGAAGTGAAACGGAAGAAGGTGATGTTCTTCCGGGGAGGAGATGGGAAGATAGCGCTGGTGCCGGATTGGCTCGTTACCTGGCGGGTAGTTGACGCCAACGCAGGACCGATTCCCGGTTCATTCTTCGCATTGTCCACTGCGCGGCCGGGCGCGCAGGTTCAGGATGATCGCTACCAGGTGCCGGGCAGAACCGAGCCGGGGATAATCTACACGTACTCAGATCCCAACCTCAGCATTGATGAAGCCAGCGAACGCGCCTATCAAGAGGCACTTCTCGAGCCGCCGCCCGACCGATCAGGATGCGCTCCGGCCACTCGTTGATGGTGTCTTGCACGCTTCAGCCAAGGCGGTGAGGGTAGAGTGACAGGCTGCGAAGTCGCTTCTACTGTGACACGGTGTGACAGCCTACTGTGACAGGCTGTGTCGGGTGAGTGCGCCGGTGGTTCCAGCCGCAGACGACGGGCTCTTACCGCATTCCCACGCTGGCGAAGCTCACGCACGACTGCGTCTGTGGTTCGGTCGCCTGCTTGTAGGAGAGCAGGCGGCCTTCTTTGATGGGGAGGGCGCGGAGGAGGGCGTAGATGCAGGGGAAGCCGCAGACGTTGTAGCGGTCCTTCACCTCGGCGATGGTGAAGTAGAGGTTTGCCGCGTCGCCGCGCATGGCTCGGTCGAGGACGGCCATGTCGTGGCGGCGGGCCATGTCGAGGTGCGCCTGGGTGAGGGGAGGGGGCTGGCCGAAGCGGGCGCCGATGTGGCTCAGGTCGGCGGAGGCGATGAGGGCGATGCGGCGGTTATCCGCGGCGACGGCGTCGCGGAGCGTCTCGAGGAAGGTGTTGACGGGCTCGACGTCGGCCGGGTTGGCAAAGCCGCCGTTCCTGCGGTGATAGCCGCCGCAGAGGATGGGGACGATCCTTGGGGGCTCCTCGGCGTCGCGATAGAGGAAGTGGAGCAGCGCCGCCTGGAACTCGATGGAGTGCTCGTCGCGGTGGACGAACTCGTCGGCGAAGGGGTCGAAGGCGGCGGTTTCGGCGAGGGCGTCGATGATCCGAGGGTCGGTTTCGAGGGCACCGAAGGGCGTTTCGAAAGGCTTCCTCGTGAGGATGAAGGGCGACTGTCTTTCGTTGTGGGCGGTCCCAAGGATGATGACGACGTCGGGCCGGGAGACTTGCTGAAGCAGGGCGTAGGCCGCGGCGTAGGCTTCGGCGGCGTTGTTCATGTCGTAATGGGGGGCGATAAGGGCGGGCCGGCGATCGTCGAGGGCGAAGTCGTCGGGCGGAGTGGCGGCTTCGAGGCGCGGCTGCCAGGTCTGGATGAAGGCGGCGGCGCCCTCCGGGTATGACCGGCCTGCATGTGCGGCCGCTCGCGTCGGCTGTGACTTGAATTCCTCTTCGATTCGAGCGGCGAACTTCCTGAAGCGTTCGGTGTCTAAGAGCAAGGCCTCGTCGATCTGGCGCAGGAGGTCGTTGATCTTGTCGGTCGTTATGAGGGAGCCGAAGCGGCGGACGTAACTGACCTGGGCCTCGCGCACGGTCCGGGTTCCGTCGAACTGCGCGAGCAAGAAGGCGAGGTCGGCCGGGACGACGATCTCCTGGGCGGAGAGGCGTTGCGGGTCGCGGAGAAGGAACCGCTGACCGGCGCTTGTTTGTACCGGCAACATCTCGATGGGCCGGAGTTTTGGTTGTTCGTCTGGCATAGCTGGAGCACCATTGCTGCACGACATCGAACTCACTATACGACACTCGCCGGGCGGTTTCCCCCACAATAGCGGTCGCTGGTCGGCGCGTTGACATGGATGCAATCGGTGTGATATTGTCGAGTGTGCGCCGGCGTGGCTCAGTGGTAGAGCAGCGGTTTCGTAAACCGCAGGTCGTCGGTTCGAATCCGACCGCCGGCTGTTCTCAACGACCCGACAGACCACAGTGCGAGCAGGATCAGGAGGCGGGGCGCTCGATGACCCGGCGCGCCATGGTACGGCCTACTGGAAGGACAGGCGCGGAATGAACAAAGCGAACTCGGGGCCCAGGTGCGCCCCGGTTGTCGAGATTCCCCTGATCGATCTGCGAGAGCAGCACCGCGCACTCCAGCACAAGATCTACGCGGCGCTGCGACACGTCTTCGACAGCTCGGTTTTCGTGATGGGTCCGAATGTTCGCGCCTTCGAGGAGGAGATGACGCGCTTCCTGCAGGTGAAGCACGCCATCGGCGTCGCCTCGGGCACGGACGCGCTCAATCTCTCCCTGGACGCGTTGGGGATCAAGCCGGGCGACGAGGTGCTCGTGCCGTCGTTCACGTACGCGGCGACAGCCGCCGCGGTGTGCCATCTCGGAGCAGCCCCGGTTTTCGTCGATTCACTGCCCGATGGATTCAATCTCGATCCGGCGGACGCGGCGCGGCGGATCACGCCGAAGACGAAGGCGATCATCCCGGTGCATCTCTACGGTGAAGCGGCTCCGATGGATGAGATCATCCAGCTGGCCCGGGTGCACGATCTTCGTGTAGTGGAAGATGTCGCGCAGGCGGTTGGAGGGTTCTGGAAGGAGCGCAGGCTCGGGTCGCTGGGGGACACGGGGTGCTTCAGCTTCTACCCGACGAAGAACCTGGCCGCGTGCGGTGATGCCGGCATGGTCGCCACGAACGACGACGAGCTGGCCGCGAGGATGAGGTTGCTGCGACAGCAGGCGGACGCGTCGGTGATCGGCGGGCGGAAGTACACCCATCCGGCGGTTGGATACAACAGCCGGTTGGATGAGATGCAGGCGGCGATCCTGCGGGTGAAGCTGCCGCATCTGGATTCGTTGAATGGACTTCGACAGCAGCACGCAAAGCAGTATCTGATGCGCCTGAAGAATTCCGGCCTGACTCTGCCGGAGCCAAGCCGAAACGGCTCTCACGTGTATTGCCTGTACACCATCCGGTGCGAGCGAAGAGACGAGTTGGGGGCCTGGCTTCGCGACCACCGAATCGGGTTCGATGCGTATTACCCGGTGCCCCTCCACCTGCAGGAGGCATACCGAGGGCTTGGCTACCGAGAAGGTGACCTCCCCAAGGCCGAGCGGCTGTCCAGGGAATGCCTCTCGATACCGGTCTATCCGGAGCTGACGGGGGAGCAGGTGGATCGGGTGGCCGACGTGATACAGGAGTTCGTCGGAAATCGTGCAGCGATCGAGGAAGGGGAGACCGTTGGTCATGAGCTATGACGTGAAGGATGTGAATCTGGCGGAGGCGGGAGGTCTGCGGATCGAGTACGCGGAGCAGCACATGCCGGTGCTGCGCGGAATCAGAGAGCGGTTCGAGAAAGAGAAGCCGCTCACCGGGGTGCGCCTCGGGGCCTGCCTCCACGTGACGACGGAGACGGCGAATCTGATGCGAACCCTGAAGGCGGGGGGCGCGGAGGTGGCGCTCTGCGCGTCGAACCCCCTGAGTACGCAGGACGACGTCGCCGCCTGGCTCGCCGCCGACCTGGGGATTCCGACCTTCGCCGTCAAGGGCGAGGACAACGACACCTATTACCAGCACCTCGAGGCCGTCATCGCGGCCAACCCGCAGATCTCGATGGATGACGGGTGCGACCTCGTCTGTACGCTCCACGCGAAGCACCCCGACAAGCTGTCGCAGATGCTGGGCGGCTCCGAGGAGACCACCACCGGCGTCATCCGGCTGCGGGCGATGGAGGAGCACGGAGCCC
>Ga0307376_10003491_pt1 | contig 14675 bp, 13 predicted proteins | sample TR2MG_FD_202536 | JGI IMG/M metagenome (GOLD analysis project Ga0307376, IMG submission 202536) | Soil microbial communities from Risofladan, Vaasa, Finland - TR-2 | ecosystem: Environmental > Terrestrial > Soil > Coastal area > Acid sulfate soil | place: Finland: Risofladan, Vaasa | collected...
GGCGCTTTGATTTCGGGATGACGGACCTGGCATTTTTTAAGAACTTTAAATTGAATAACGTGTAACGTGACACCAATGGGCTCCGCCTTGGCGGAACCAAGTTGTCATACCGTTTTATTCACCCTAAGTGAAATTAACTCATGGAAATAAGCTTGGACGATATAACTGCCAAGGTGCAAATAATCAAAAATCGCAACCCAGTCTATGCTGAGCTGGTGCAGTGGGTCGGAGAACTTTTATCCACGACGGTTAAGGCTTCGGAAAATTTTCGCCCCCCAGATATGAAGCTTGACTTTGATTCTTTACCAAAGACTTGGTACCAGGGGAAGTCACTTTTAAATCCAGCAGAATTGTCTCTGGACTGGGAGCAGGCTAAAAATTTGTATGAACAACTGGTGGATCGGATAAAAACCATGGAAGATGGCCGAAGGCAGGTTGAAGGACTTCTTAAGGCCTTGGCTAAAGACCATGACGGTATTCCAATATTGATGAAGGCGGTGTTGACCTCTGACTTCAAGGCTATTCAAACTACAGCCCAGAAATTTAAGGTCGATCCTCCAGTATTGACACTGCTCCTCCGTTTGTCACTGAGGCCCGCGCTATTAGAAACGGCACAAGCCGTCCAAGGCCTGCTGGACTTAAATCAATGGACTTACGGCCACTGCCCGGTGTGCGGCTCAGCGCCAAAACTGGCCGATCTTTCCGGAGAGGGTGGTAAAAGGAGTCTCCACTGCTCTTTGTGTGAAACCGTTTGGACCTACCCGCGCCTTAAATGCCCTTTTTGTGAAAATGATAACAGAAAAGATTTAAGCTACCTCCGTGCAGAGAATGAAGAGGGGCTGCGCGTGGATCTTTGCAGCCGCTGCGGCCATTACCTCAAGACCATTGACCTGCGTGAACTGCCCGGACCTGTAATTGTTCCTTTAGATGATGTTGCGACCTGGCATCTGGATCTGATAGCCCAAAAAAACATAGAAGATCCGGATACAACCAAATCCCGGATCACTTAGCCGATTATTCTCTACAATGCCGCTGAGATGGAGAAGAATCCGTGATAATAAGTTTTTTTTGAAAATAACGATTCGATAATAGTCAAGGATAAGAATTATGGTGAAGGGAAAATCGTTACCAATAGGGGCTGGAATCTCGATTGGGATTGTCATCCTGCTAATTTTCGGCATGGGCGCTTTTGATGTTAAAGCGCTGTCAAAAACCCCTGACCAAGGTCAGCCGATCATGTTAAGGCCGGATATCATCACTTTTGATACGGTGGAGGTTTTTGGAAAACTTGAAAAGCCCAAAGCAGTATTTTTACATGACCAACATACCGATGCCCTGGAAAAGAAAAATAAAGACTGTACGACCTGCCACAAGTCTGAAAACGGAAGCATGTCTCTTAAATTCATGCGGATTAAAGATGTCAACCGAGAAGAATTGACGAAAATTTATTGTGACAATTGTACAAAATGTCATTCTGAAACGATTGCCGCCGGAGAGAAGGCAGGTCCTGTTAAATGCGACGAATGTCATAAGGAAAGACCCGAGATCCAATCTTCTCGGGTCGAATTTGGTTTCGACAAATCCCTCCACTTTCGACATTACCGTGCCCAGAAGAATCAATGTGATCGCTGCCACCACGAATATGACCCAAAGAGTCAGAAGCTCTTCTATGCCAAAGGAAAAGAGGGCACCTGCCGGTATTGTCATAATAAAGAGACAACAAGTGACGGTACGGAAAAGGTGATTTCCATGCGGTTTGCCGCCCATTTGGCCTGTATCGATTGTCACCAAAAAACCGAGGCTAAACAGATGGATGCCGGTCCTGTTCGGTGCGGCGGATGCCATGATGCCCAAGAGCAGCTGAAAATTGAAAAGGTTAAATCCGTCCCCCGGATAAAGAGGGGGCAGCCGGATAATGTCTTAATAAAAACCGGCGACAAAAAGGGGCGCATCCCCACAATGATGCGTGTCCCCTTCAGCCACAAGGCACACGAAGAATACAATGATACTTGCCGCGTATGTCATCTTGCAAGTCTGGAATCGTGTGCGAACTGTCATCCCTTGGTGGGTTCGAATAAAAATGTAAAAAACGGCAAGGAGATCTCGCTTGAAACCGCTTTTCATAAGCGTGGACATCAAAGCAGCTGTACAGGATGCCATGAATCCAAACAGCAGGACAAGAACTGTGCAGGTTGTCATGCATTCATGACCAACACCCGTCAACAGGAATCCTCCACATGCCTGCGATGCCACATGGTTCCTCTGCCGGAGAGAACCGGCGAGTTATCGACGTCAAAGGCGGCCAAAATGGCACGCCTGATGCCTCGGTTGTGGAAGGAGACATTCGGACCGATCTATACGGTAGATGTCCCGAAAACGGTCATTATCAAAGACCTGGTGGACCAATACGAACCGGTGGAATACCCGCATGAAAAAGTATTCGATACCATGGTAAAACAATTGGACAGCAGCAAATTGGCCCGATATTTTCATTATGAGGATACGACATTATGCCGCGGATGCCACCACAACACCCCTGCGGCCGGCAAGCCGCCCAGGTGTGCCAACTGCCATGGAAAACCATTCAATACCGACTATCTTTTCCGCCCCGGAATCATGGGTTCTTTTCACCAGCAGTGCATCGGGTGCCACCAGAAAATGGGAGTTGAAAAATACTTAAGCTGTACGGCTTGTCATAAAGAACGGAAAAAAGAATCATAACATTTAACCTTAAGCCCGATGAACTCGGCGTTCATGAGTTCATCTCATTTAATGCAGTAAATTTGTTGAGGTATTTCATATGTCCATATCCAGAAGAAAGTTTTTAGGGTGGGTCGGTGCGGCAGGCTTGAGCACCACAATCGGCAAACCAGCCTCTGCTGCAACCAACAAGCATTTTGCCGGTTATCCCGATAGCTTTGCAATACTGCATGACATCACGCTGTGTGTGGGTTGCCGTAGCTGTGAAGCAGCGTGCAACAAAGTGAATGATTTGCCGCAGCCGGATAGGCCGTTTACGGATCTTTCCGTCCTGGAAACAACACGCAGAACCACCACAAAAGCGTTTACGGTTGTGAACAAATATGACAATCCGAAAAAGTCTGGACATCCCGTATTTTATAAAAAACAGTGCAATCACTGCCTGGAGCCGGCATGTTCGTCCGCTTGTTTCGTAAGGGCGTTTACAAAAACCAAAACCGGCGCTGTCGTTTACGACGCCTCCGTCTGTGTGGGGTGCCGGTATTGTATGATCGCCTGCCCATTTGAAATACCCACCTATGAATATGACCAAGCGCTGACGCCCCGGATTCGAAAATGCACCATGTGTCATCCGCGGGTGATCGAGGGGCAGCTGCCCGGATGCGTTGAGGCCTGCCCCATGGAAGCCCTGAGTTTTGGGAAACGAGAAGATATGATCAAAATCGCCCGGGAACGGATTCGAACATACCCGGATCGTTATGTAAATCATATTTACGGCGAACATGAGATGGGCGGAACAAGCTGGCTCTATGTTTCCGGAGCCTCATTTAAAGAGTTGGGGATGCGTGAAGATCTTGGTATTACACCCGCACCCGAATTGACCGCAGGTGCTCTCAGTTCAGTTCCAATAATCGTGGGTCTTTGGCCTGTTCTTCTCGCCGGTATTTACGCAGTCTCAAAACGCAAAGAAAAGATCGCACAAACAGAGCAAGAACAAGCTGTGGCTTCAGCATTGGATAAAGACAGATCTGAACAGTCTCAAAGCGAGGAGGAATCCTGATGGCCCAAGTCACTACTGGAGAGCGAAAATCAATTTTCAGCCTCTTTAATCTCATAGCCTTGATTGTCTTAGGCGTCGGTGTTTATCTTACCTATCTACGATTTACAGGGGGATTGGCTTCTGTCACCAATCTTTCCGATTACAATCCCTGGGGAATTTGGATAAGCTTTGACCTGCTTTGCGGTGTTGCTCTGGCAGCAGGCGGGTATGTAACCTCTTCGGCGGTTTACCTTTTTGGAATGAAAAAATACCATTCTGCGGTACGGCCTGCTATCCTCACCGGCTTTTTAGGATACGCGCTTGTGTTTCTTGCCATCAATTATGATGTAGGCCGGCCATGGCGTCTCCCCTACCCCTTGGTCGTCCAGCAAGGCACCACATCCGTTCTGTTTGAAGTGGGTCTTTGCGTGGCCACCTACCTTACGGTTCTTTTTATCGAATTCTCCCCGGCGGCAATGGAATGGCTGGGATTAAAAAGAGCCCGAAGTCTTGTGGTTAAGCTGACCATCCTTCTGACCATATTCGGCGTTGTACTGTCCACCATGCATCAGTCTTCTCTGGGTGCCCTATTTTTGATCGTACCGTCAAAGCTGCATCCATTGTGGTATTCTTCATATATACCCATTTACTTTTTTGTCACCAGCATCATCGCAGGGCTTTCCATGGTGATTTTTGAAAGCACCCTTTCCCACCGCTTTTTTGCTTACAAAATGGATGAAACTCATCTCCAAGAAGCAAACGGTTTAACTTTAGGATTTGGCAAAGCCGCATCATATGTTCTCGCGGGATATTTCGCCATTAAGGTTTTGGGTATATCCGCTGGAAATCAGTGGCATTATCTTACAACCGGATATGGGACCTGGTACCTCGTGGAACTTTTGGGTTTTGTAGCGCTGCCCAGCCTTCTTTATGCTTTCGGTGTTCGGACAAAAAGCCTGACCCTGATAAAATTCACATCCGTATTGGCTATACTGGGGGTTATCCTCAACAGATTTAACATCAGCCTTGTTGCTTTTAACTGGCATCTTCCCGCCAGTGAACGATATTTTCCACACTGGATGGAAATCGGAATTTCGGTTTTTATCGTTATGATCGGGTTACTTCTTTACAGGTTTATCGTAACCAGAATGCCCATTTTATATGAACATCCGGACTACAAGGATGCACATTAAGAAAGGCTTTGATTATGGATCCCATTTTTTATACGCTTCAAGATTTTATGACATACACGGAAGGTGTCACTTATTTGCTGGTCATTGCGACGCTGGCTGGAATGACGGTCTTCTGGTGGTTCCTGACGGGTAAAGATGAAGATTAATCTCTTATCGCATTATCACGCATCATCTCAAGACCTTTGAAAAATGGTCGATTTTGTTCAAGGAGAACCCGGATCAGGTTACGATTCTTTGCACTCGCCCAGTTTCTTGGGCCCAATGTTTTCCCAATCAACGCTCCGTTTCATTCCATCCGCCCTTGAGAACGTAAATGCTCGTGAACCCCTTCGTGCCAAACTGACACGGGTCTGTTCGTTGGGTCTTGCGCAGTAGAGCAAGAGCGTCTTTGCTTTGGGGTACCGAGCGTACCAGCTCTCGAATTTGTATGGGTTTTCTTGAACAGCGCCTTTGATTTTCTTGCCGCGCTTCTTCCAGTCTTGAGGTCGTCGAACATCTAAGATGACCAGCGATGGATCTTCGAAGCGAGATTTCAGTTCTTCTTTCGACATCTGCTGAATCGTCTTGGAAGATTTTTCTGAAGTCGTTGCACACACGCTGACACCATGGGCTGCGAGCCCGAACAGCCACTTGGAACCGTACAGCACAGCTTATTTCTCAAACATATTCCGAAACACAACACCTGACAACCGGTGGTTTAGGGTTCTTCAGGATGCTCACGGGGTATCTTAAATCGATCGATTCCCGTGCTTGAAAAAAATGATGATAAATGAGATATACGAGATGTCGGTTGTTTTGCAGAACGCCATCGACATTGGCCCGATTCATCCAAGCAAAAAAAACGAAGCACTTTTTGGAGGTGTGGCATCCATGTCATCCCAAAATTCACCGGAGACGATGGGACATTTAATTCAAAAAAAACCGTATTATCTGAGTGCGGGAGATGAGATTGAGCTGTTTGAGGCTGCTTTTGCCGCTAGAATTCCGGTGATGCTGAAAGGTCCCACCGGGTGCGGCAAGACCCGATTTGTTGAGTACATGTCGTATCGGTTAAAGCGGCCTCTGATTACCGTTGCCTGTCATGAAGATCTGTTTGCATCGGATCTTCTGGGACGTTACCTTTTAAAAAAGGATGAAACCGTATGGGTGGATGGACCGTTAACCCGGGCGGTTCGCATGGGGGCCATCTGTTATCTGGACGAAATCGTTGAAGCCCGCAAAGACACCACGGTGGTCATCCATCCCCTCACCGATAACCGGAGAACCCTTTCCATCGACAAAAAAGGAGAGATCGTCCGGGCACATCCGGACTTTATGGTGGTGATTTCCTATAATCCAGGGTATCAATCCGTTCTGAAAGACCTCAAGCAAAGCACACGCCAGCGGTTTATTTCCCTCGAGTTCGATTATCCCGAAGCCCAAAAAGAGGCTGAAATTGTATCCCACGAAGGGGACATCGACATGGAAACCGCCTTGAAACTGGTAACGCTGGCCGGAAAAATAAGAAACATTCGAGAGCACGGTCTGACCGAAGGAGCAAGTACCCGGCTTTTGATATATGCGGCGCAGATAATCGGACGGGGCATACCCGTGCACGAAGCCTGTCGGAGTGCCATTTGCTTCCCGCTGACCGACGACGCCAGGCTCCAGGAAACCCTTAACGATCTCGTTGAGGATATATTTTAACTCGAATTTGGGGCACCCTCGACGTCCCTCAATGGGTTCAATCGTATGAAATGAGCTTTAAAAACCACAAAACCGATTCCCTCGAACCGCTTGCTTTGGCAGATCCGAACATTGCGGAAAGAGTTCGGGCTGTTTTGGAGCAGAAGGAACGCACGGTTTCCGATCAATCCATTAAAATGCTGGTGGAAGAGGCATTGTGGGGTCTGTCCCTCGAGATTTCCTTCGGTCGGACGCTTGCCTTTAGTTTTGCGGATCTGATCGGCCGGGCAAGTCCGCAAAAAATTGAATGTTACCGAAATCTGGTACGCAAATTCGGAAAACAGGGCCCGACTCTGGGGCGGATCATGGCGGAGCATCTCGTGCCGGTATTAAAACACGGCGACGCCCGGTTTTTAAAACGTTTTCTGCAAACCCTTGAGATCATGCTAATCAAGGGAACCTATACCCTGCAAGATCCCCTTAACGCACTGTCGGAACTCTTAAATACAAAAGACATCGACTCTGCATCTGTTTATATTGATCTGCTGGGCGACGCTTTTGCCGGAGATATGTCGTATGTTCAGAGTCAGCATTTTGCCCGTATCCTGCCGAAAGCCGTACTCGCCTTTTCTCCTTCAAAACGGATCTGGCAGATGGAACAACTTCGACGAATTATAACGGCCGATTTTCACCTGGCCGACGCCTTTTTGGACGGCCTGGAAAAAGGACTGTATCTGCTCTCCAAAGATGCTTTAGACAGATTTGTATCCCAGGCCTTGGCCAAATTAAGGCAAAACCCCAAGCTCGCAGCAAAATTTTTATCGCTGGAGTCGAAACTGGGTATCGATACCTATTCGGATTTGCAGGTGGCCGTCCCGCTATCTGAAGTCCAAAACCAATTAAACGGCTATCTTTGTGCACGGACCGGTCTTTCCATTTCCGTACGGCCGCTATCTTCGCTTTCCAGGTCATCCATAACAGATAACGGCGAAAAGATTTTTGTCTGTTCAGACGGAAAATTCATCTATCTGCCCGATGAAATCGCTGAATTTAATCAAAAATCAGAAAACATTAAACTGTATAAATGTCTTGTGAGGCTTGAAGCCGGACTTTATGAGTTTAATACCTTTGACTTTGACCTGGAAAAAGCCATGGAAAGATGCCCAGGGATTGGGGAATTAACGGCCCGTGATTTTGGATTCGATTCCATGGGAAATCAAAACTCCAAAATGCAAAACCAGGGGGGTCTCTCCGATATGGAGCACTTTTTTTCAGCATTCCCGGTTCCGGCCCTGGCAATGGACCTGTTTACCATTTTTGAGCATGGCCGCACACGGGTATTGCTCAGCAGACACTACCCGGGCCTTATCCGGCAGACAATGCCGATGCTACAGGATAGCGCAGCTCGAATATTAAAAGAAAATCAACCGGTCGGATTCTTATTTTTAATGTATCTGTGCATTGCACTGGGTATTTCTGTTAATGAGAATTTCGAAGGCGCCGGAGGAATAAAACGTCAGGCCGAAAACATTGTGGATCTTTTCAACAGAAAAATAAAAAAAGATCCATCGGTTGAAATATGTGCCGTGCTGGTGAACGAGACCTATTCAGACATTGAAAGACGATTAAAACCAAATGAAAGGTCCAAAAATTACGAGGAATTTTACGAATCCATGCCAATACCGTTTGGCCGAAGGTTACGACCGGATCTTTTCTTTTCCACCTACCGCAATTTTGAGCAAATTACAGCCAAGCTGAAAGTTCAACTGGATAACAAAAAGCTTAAGGTTTATAAATCGGATATCCGTCGGCAATTGATCGCCAAGAACGGCGCTGTTTCCCATGAGGATATAAAATCGATAATACGCTGTGATCAAAATACCGGTCGGTCCGGGTTGCGGCAATCTGAAACACCCGTGGATCTGTCATGGCTGGACCTTGTCCAGTTACTTGGCGGCACAGCCATCACGCCCCTGATCAACGATGGCGTTGTCGGACCTGTTTTCTGGTACAAAGAGTGGGACTGTAACCTCCACGATTATCTTTCAGCCCACGTGAGGATCCTGGACCGATTTATTCCGGAATTCGAGGGTGACTTTTACATCCGCACCCTGAAGCGGCATCAGGGACTGGTTGAACGTATTCGCTATGCTTTTGAGCTGTTAAAGCCGGAAGGGCTGATACGGTTGAGGCAGTGGGTGGAAGGGGATGAATTCGACTACCGGGCGCTTTTAGACTTTGCCATGGATAAAAAAGCTGGGAAAACGCCCTCCGACAGGCTCTATATCAAGCGCCTAAAACAGACCAGAGACGTGGCTGTTTTGTTGCTTGTCGATCTTTCTCGCTCCACAGCCCATGAGATTTATAACTCGAAAGCAACCATTCTCGACGTAGAAAAAGAGGCGATTGTTCTTTTTTGTGAAGCACTTCAGGTTGTGGGGGATGCATTTGCCATTGCCGGTTTTTCCAGTACCGGTCGTCTGGGGGTTGATTACTTACGGATAAAGGACTTTGAAGAAAATATGAATGACAGCGTCAAATGCCGCATTAATGCGATGGCACCTCAGCGAAATACCAGAATGGGAGCAGCGATCCGTCACGCGTATCGTCAACTTGAAAAGACCGCTTCAAAAGTTCGCCTGCTGATTATCTTGGGTGACGGGTTTCCAAATGATGTTGACTACAAACATAATTATGCCATTGAAGATACACGGAAAGCCATATTCGAAGGCCGCTCAAAAAATATATTTACGCATGCCATAACCGTCCATTTTGCCGGAGACCCCAGGCTGGATGATCTTTACGGAAACGTTCATCACAATGTTATATCGGATGTTCGCGAGCTTCCCGACAAACTTTTACGTATTTATGGCAGTCTGACACGGCATTGACCTTTTGAGCAGCCGGGGGATTTTCATCATACCCTTTGAATGATCGTCGGAATGGATGATCTTTAAAAAAAACGGGTTGATCGGCCAATATGATATTTGTTTCATTTCCGGATAGTTGCCTTATTGACAACGCCGTGATCACGCATTACAATGGTAAGTCGTTCTTAAAGTGGGAAGTGATGCTTAATAAGACTAAAAAATATCTTTTGCGGGGACATTGTTTCACCGGGGAATTCATATGAAAGGCATTCATAACCGTGAAAAGGAACAGTTCAAAAAGCTTTTTAAGCAAGAAGACATCGATGATTTTGAAGATCGATTCAAGATTCTTGAAGTTTTTCTTCAAAATGAGCACCACTTAACGGTCGGTGAACTGACCCAACTGCTTAATGAGAGCGGATATCCATTTACATCCGATTTTGTCAGAGATACTCTGAAGTCCATGTGCCGGTTCGGTTTTGCCCGTAGAAACAGGTTTAACAATGGAGACGTTCGCTATGAACATCGGCATTTAGGTCAGCATCATGATCATATGATCTGTACAAGATGTAGAAATATTTATGAGTTCGAAGACGAACAGCTCGAAAATCTGCAGGTTCAGATCGCTGCAACCCATAATTTTCACATGCTCCAACACAAGATGGAAATCTACGGTATCTGTTCCAATTGTCTTAAAGATCACATACAACCCATGCCCCTTGTCAATGCCAAACAGGGCGAGCGGTTTGAAATCAAGGCTTTTACCGGAGGTGCCACTGCACATATGCGTTTATTGTCCATGGGCTTAAGAATCGGAGACAAAATAGATGTTATTAACAACCTCGATAAAGGACAATTGGTCGTTGCTGCGGCCCATCAACGGTACGTCCTTGGGCGGGGTCTGGCAAAAAAGATTCTCGTAGAACCTGTTCGAAGCTAACCTTGGAGATGTGTTCATGTTATTGAGCGAAATGAAACAAAAACAGACCGCAAGAGTCGTCCGTGTCGGCGGGTACGGGGCACTGCGTAGAAGGATACTTGAAATGGGCATCTTGAAGGGTTCAGAGATCTATGTAGAAAAATATGCACCCTTGAAGGATCCTATTGAATTGATTGTAAAAGGATACCATGTATCACTTCGGGTTCAGGAAGCTGCACAGATCACCGTCGAACACGTAAAGTAGAAAAACCATCATGTATCAAAAACACCTTTCCATCGCCCTTGCGGGCAACCCCAATTCAGGCAAGACTACGATATTCAACAACATGACCGGTACCCGGCAGAAAGTGGGAAACTGGCCGGGGGTAACGGTTGAAAAAAAAGAAGGCCATATAAAAAAATCCGGATATGATTTAAAAATTATAGATCTTCCGGGGACATACAGTTTAACCCCCTTTTCCATAGAAGAGATCGTCGCGCGGGATTTTGTCCTGGAAGAACGCCCGGACGTTGTTATCGACATCATCGACGCATCCAACCTGGAACGGAGTCTCTACCTGGCAACACAGTTGAGAGAGATTGACTGCAAAGTCTTGTTCGCCCTGAACATGGCGGATGTTGCCCAGACCCGGGGAATTAAAATCGACGAGGAAAAACTCTCTGAACTTCTTGACCTTCCGGTGGTTTTTACGGTCGGCAACAAAAACAAAGGCATCGATACGCTCCTGGAAAGGGCCATTGAATTGGCTGAGTCCAATTATGTGATACCCATAAAGCGTAAAGTAAAATACAGTAAGGACATCGAAGATTCCATTTCCAAACTGGAACATTTCATTGAAAGCCTTGCGGAAGGGTCCATTCCTTACAACATTCGATGGACAGCCATAAAGCTTATAGAAGATGACAAAATCGTAAAAGAGCGCATCCAACTGAAAACCGGAAAAAACGGCCGAAAGATTCTTGAAGAAGCAAAGGCGCAGCGGGATTTCCTCGTGGACCGATTCGATGACGAGCCGGAAATCGTTATGACCGACGAGCGCTACGGATTTATCGCCGGCATCATCAGGGAAGTCCTCACAACATCTACCCGGCAGCGTGTGGATATATCTCGAAACGTAGATCTTGTTCTTACCAACCGGTTTTTCGGGTTCCCCATCTTTATTTTCTTTATCTGGGCCATGTTCCAACTCACGTTTTCATTGGGGGTCTATCCAATGGAGTGGATCGACACCGCTATAAAGCTTTTTTCCACGTCTCTGTCCCAGGTGCTTCCGGATAATATTTTTAAGGATTTTCTCATCAACGGCGTCATTGCGGGTGTGGGAAGTGTTATTATTTTCCTGCCGAATATTTTGATTCTTTTCTTCTGTATCGCGCTCTTTGAAGATACGGGCTACATGTCCAGGGCGGCGTTTCTGATGGACAAAATAATGCATCTTATCGGACTTCATGGCAAATCGTTCATCCCCATGCTGATGGGGTTCGGATGTAATGTTCCGGCCATTATGGCAAGCCGCACCTTGGAAAGTGAGAAAGATCGAATCCTTACGATTCTCATCACCCCTTTTATGTCATGCTCGGCCAGACTGCCGGTGTACATTATTCTGGCCGGTGCTTTCTTTGGGGTCCGGGCCGGATCCGTAATATTCGGCATATATCTATTGGGGATTGTACTTTCAATTATCACCGGCCGTATATTCCGATCAACCCTCTTGAGAGGTGTTGACGCACCGTTCGTCATGGAACTGCCGCCATACAGAATTCCGATGATAAAAAGCCTTCTGATTCACATGTGGGATCGGAGCAAACTATTTCTAAAAAAGATGGGTGGTATTATCCTCGCCGGCTCGGTGGTGGTATGGACACTTTCCGCATTTCCGAGAAACATACCGTATTCTATAAATTATGCCTCAGAAACAGACCGGGTCAAAACATCTTTTCAAACTGAAATTGCCACGGCCCATGAACCGGAAAAAGCGTTATTAACACAAAAACGTGATCTTGCTGTGGCAAAACTTGCAAGAGCCATGCAGACTGAACATGCTGAAAAATCTTATATGGGTCGTATCGGTAAAGTTGTCGCGCCGGTTTTTGAACCCATCGGCGTCGACTGGCGCGGAAGCGTGGCCCTTCTCACGGGCTTTGTTGCAAAAGAAATCGTTGTAAGTACCATGGGAATACTTTATGCTGCTGACGGAAATGAGGATTCGGAAGCCCTTAAAAATGCACTCTTATCATCCGGAATGACGCCCCCTGGAGCCTTGGCAATGATGGTTTTTGTTTTATTGTACATGCCGTGTCTCGCAACATTGGCCGCCATCAGACGTGAAACCGCATCCTGGAAATGGATGATTTTCAGTATTTCATACAGTACAATCCTTGCATGGACTGCCGCCTTTATCGTCTATCAGGGAGGAAAAATAATATGGGCATAACATCATCCTTGAACCGTTCTTAACCCGAAAGAAGCGCTCCGGGTGACACAGGAGGCATGTAATATGCCGAATTTTGAACCCGTTTTTATTGAAACCTTCAATAAGGGGGCTCTGGCAGGAAAGATTGAAGCGGCGTATGAGATTTTAAAATCTTGCGCGCTTTGTCCCAGAAGATGTAAGGTCGATCGGCTGGCCGGGGAAACCGGTATATGCAAAACAGGCCCAAAAGCCTATGTCTCCAGTTTCAATCCTCACTTTGGGGAAGAAGACCCTTTGGTGGGAAGCCATGGTTCCGGTACGATTTTTTTTACCCACTGCAACCTGTTGTGCAACTTCTGCCAGAATTATGACATCAGTCACCTGGGTCACGGTGAAGAGATATCCAATGAGCAGCTTGCAAGTATAATGCTTGATTTGCAAAATGGCGGGTGCCACAACATTAATTTCGTTACCCCGTCCCATGTTGTGCCCCAGATCCTCTCCGCTGTGGAAATTGCCGTACAAAATGGTCTTTCAGTTCCGCTGGTTTACAACACCGGAGGGTATGATTCGGTTGAAACGCTGAAACTGCTCGAGGGTGTATTCGATATCTACATGCCGGATTTTAAATTTTGGGATCCCGAGGTGGCACAAACCACATGCAACGCCGAAGATTACCCAGAGGTGGCACAAAAAGCACTGATTGAGATGCACAGGCAAGTCGGAGACCTTATCACCGATGATGCCGGCATCGCCCGGCGCGGGATCTTGCTGAGACACCTGGTCCTGCCCCATGGACTTGCAGGAACCCGCGAAATAATGAGATTTATTGCACGCAAAATTTCATTGAACACATACGTCAACATAATGCCCCAGTACAGACCCTGCGGCCGGGCCGGTGAGATAAAGGGGCTGTCTGTTTATCTGTCACAAAAGGATTATAAAAAGGCTTTACAGGAAGCAAAAGAAGAAGGTATTGAAAGGCTTGACAGCCGAAAGCGTCGATTTATTGCACGGTAATACGTTTCAGAATCAAATGAAAAATTATACATGGACAACATTTTTTTTGCTGTTCGTTTTTACCGGCGTGGCCTCGGCGGAACGCTGGGCGGTAGCTGTGTCAGTGGCCAACATACGTTCAGGTCCCGGGGAAAATCATGAGATCTTGTGGGAAGTGGAAAAATACTATCCTGTCGATGTGTTTCAAAAGTCGGGACAATGGTATCATTTTCGTGATTTTGAAGGCGATAAAGGGTGGATCCACAAATCGCTTCTTGGGGAAATTCCGTCAGTGATTACCCAAAAAGACGATTGCAATATTCGATCGGGTCCTGGCCAAAGTTTTGCAACTTTGTTTACGGTTGAAAAAGGCGTTCCGTTTAAGGAAATACAGCGCAAAAATAGCTGGATTCACATTCAGCACGCCGACGGGGACACGGGGTGGATCTATCAATCACTGGTATGGTAAGCTGACGGATTATCCGGGCTGTTTTATGGTGAATTATCACGCTGAAGGGAATCGGCTGCCCAGAAAGCAAGCAAATCAAAATAATGATTAGAAATCGGAAGGATCAGCAAAAAAGATTGATTGTGGGTGTCGGTTCGGCCCTGGTCGATATTCTTGCGCACGAAGACGACGATTTTTTAGCGAAAATCCGTGCAGTTAAAGGTGGAATGAAATATGTCGACCGGGAGTTCATTGAATTGGCCGTGTCGCAAACCTCTAAAAAACCGATCATCATGCCCGGTGGGTCGGCGTGCAACACGGTGATCGGCATCGGCAGGCTCGGAGGGTCGGCTCGTTTTGTCGGCAAAAGCGGTAATGGCGAAATGGCCCGTCTGTTTGAAAAAGAT
>Ga0307376_10003493_pt1 | contig 14670 bp, 22 predicted proteins | sample TR2MG_FD_202536 | JGI IMG/M metagenome (GOLD analysis project Ga0307376, IMG submission 202536) | Soil microbial communities from Risofladan, Vaasa, Finland - TR-2 | ecosystem: Environmental > Terrestrial > Soil > Coastal area > Acid sulfate soil | place: Finland: Risofladan, Vaasa | collected...
CCTGGATCTGGCTGTGAAGGTGTCAGACTTGAATCCTGGGGATGAAGTGTTGACTACCTCTATGACCTTTGTCTCTACTAATCATGTGCTGCTGTATAACCGTTTAGTTCCTGTGTTTGTAGACATTGATCCCAGGACTTTGAATATGGATCTTAGAAAGCTTGAGAGAGCTATCACTCCTAAGACTAAAGCTATTATGGTAGTCCACTATGGCGGTAATCCGGTGGATATTACCAAGCTCTATAAGATTGCTGAGTTCCACGGTCTGAAGGTAATTGAAGATGCGGCTCATGCGTGTGGAGCTAAGTTTGGAGGAGAATACATTGGTTCGTTTGGACTTACATGCTTCTCGTTTCATGCTGTAAAAAATCTTCCGGTAGGTGACGGAGGAATGATTACCACCAATGACGAAGAGGTGTATCAACGGTTGCTCAGATTACGCTGGCTAGGTATAGACAAGTCAACGTTTGACAGAAGCTCAGAGCATGGATACAAGTGGGATTATAATGTAGCTGAGATTGGGTACAAGTATGCCATGAACGACATCTCTGCTGCCATTGGGATAGAACAGTTGAAGTATGTCGATAGGTGGAACTTCAAGCGTACACAGATCGCTGCCAAGTACATGTGTGGATTACCTTTCACTTTTTTGGAGGAGACTCCTGGTGCTGTATCTTCTTATCATCTGTGTGTGATGCGGTCACCTGAGAAGGAGCGACTGTACGCTGCGTGCAGTGAGGTAGGCATTGAGTTAGGTGTTCACTACAAACCGAACCACCTGTATCCCATGTACCGTAAGTACATGCGGGCACCTCTGTATGAGACTGAGAGGGCGTACAAAGAGATTTTGAGCTTGCCTCTACATTTGAGGTTGAGCTTTGCTGACGTGAAGAAAGTGATTGAAACATTAAATGGGGAAATAAGATAATGCAGTCAGATTTGACACTAGAAGAGTTGGGTGGCATCTCACTGATCCATCCGTGTTGGAATGATGAAGAGAGGCTTGAGCTACAGTTCAAGGAGTGGGAGAGGTGGTCTGAGCGGGTGTGTAGGAATGTGGACATCACCCTGATCGATGACCATTCAGATGCTCCTGTGACCTTTAGTGAAGACAAGCTTGCAGTTCTTCGGGAGAAGGGGATCAGCATTTCCATCTACCGGATCATTGACGATCTCAAGTGGAATACTCCAGGTGCTTTGAACTTGGGGTTCACGATGGCTCCTAAGGACTGGATTCTGACCATGGACTCAGATTGCTTCTTTGATGCAGAGAACATGGAGAAGTTGCTTGATTTCAAGCCTAGAGATGATAGGCTGCACAAGTTCAATAGGAAGCGATTTGGGACCACTGAGGCAGACAACTGGCTGAATAACACCAGACACCTGCCGTGTACCATTCTTCTGTATAGAGACATCTTCACTACACTCAATGGGTTTGATGAGGACTTTACAGGTGAGCGGACTGGTGGGTATGGGTTTTTCGATACTGACTTTGATTATAGGGCTAATACCATGGGATTCCCCATGGACATCGTTGAAGGAGTTGTTGCCGGTGAATGGTTACCTTCTGTTTCTGGTCCCCCTGTATTCCCCGGGATTACAAGGGGTGAGAGTGGGCATGAGAAGTTCCACAGGATCAACAGGAAGCTATGTAGGCAGAAGCAGATGGGCAAGGTTCCTCAGGGTATGGAGATCCTTCGATTTGAGTGGGAGAAGACGTTGTGAAGATCTTGATTACCGGTTCTGGTGGTCTGGTGGGATCTGAGGCAGCACTCTACTTCGGTGAAGCTGGTCATGAGATCCTTGGCATTGATAATGATGGGAGAGCTAATTACTTTGGCAGTGAATCTAGTGTGCAGGAAAGGATTTCTTTTGTCAAAGGTATTCTAAAGGATCGATACACTCATTGGGGGATAGACATTACCAGTAGAGTAATTGTTGCTAGTCTAGTAAAGATTTTTAGACCAGATGTGATCATCCATACAGCCGCACAACCATCACACGATTGGGCAGCTAGGGCTCCTTTTGTAGACTTCGATGTGAATGCTCAGGGGACTCTGAATCTTCTGGAGGCAGCTAGGAAGCATGTTCCTGAGTGTACCTTTATCTTCACATCTACCAATAAGGTCTATGGGGATACGCCGAATCGTATACGGCTATTCGAGAAGAAGACTCGTTATGAGCCTTCTATCTTCAGTAAGTACTATGCTGGGATCGATGAGAAGATGAGTATTGATCAGACCAAGCACAGTGTCTTTGGGGCGTCCAAGGTGGCGGCTGATGTGATGGTGCAGGAGTATGGCAGGTACTTTGACATGAACACTGTTTGCTTCAGGTGTGGCTGCATTACAGGCCCCGCCCATCAGGGTGCTGAGTTACACGGATTCCTGGCATACCTGATGAAGTGTGTGAAGCAGATTAAGCCATTTACGATCTACGGGTATCACGGGAAGCAGGTACGGGATAATATCCATGCTGCTGATCTGGTGAAGGCTTTTGATTACTTCATTAGAGATCCGAAGCCCGGTGCTGTTTACAACGTGGGTGGAGGTAGATCCAACTCTTGTTCTGTGTTGGAAGCTATTGCGATGTGTGAGGAGATTGTAGGAAAGAACCTTCCGTATAAGCTGTGTCCTACTCCTCGGGTTGGAGATCATCAGTGGTGGATCACGTCGAATAGGAAGTTTCAACAGGATTATTCAGAGTGGAGAATCCACTACCCGTTAACACACATATTGATGGGAATCTATGATGCCCTATGAGTATGTCTTCTTTCTAGGGACTGGTCACAGTGGGTCTACGATTCTCAGTGCGGTTCTACACTCTCATCCTAATATCTCTGTTTCAGAAGAGTGGAAGATGGCAGGCAAGCTCCTGCGTCGAGGTGAGACTGTGGAGCAGATTCAGCACGCTATGTTGAATCCTTCTAAGGGTGTGAGGCGTACTGAGTTGTTAGATGCTTTAGGAGAACCTCAGAAGAACAAGAGTGAGATCAAGATCTTAGGTGACAAGTCTCCATGGGATCTGGTTAATTTGTGGCGTAGATTTGATGGTAGTGATATCTTTAAGGAGTTAGAAGACAAGCTTGAGAGTAAGGTCAAGATCATCATTCCTATTCGAGATCCATACCAACACTTACCTGGGTATTTCGATAGTACGAAGCACCTGAAGAATCTTGGATCTAAGGATGAGGTGAAGCGGGTGTTTATCAGGCTCCTGGCTAGGGCGTATGATGCAGCCAACTATGCTGTAGATCATGCTGACTGTTTGGTGGTTGCAAATGAAGATTTGATTCAGACTCCTGTGGAAGTTGTAGAAAAGATCTACACGTTCCTAGGGGTGGAAGGTTCTGATGAGTTGATGCGTAAGTTTCAACAGGTCATCTATCGTATTCCAGACTCTAAGGTGTACGATTTTGATGTTATGTGGCGAGGTGTGCTGCTGAAAGATCAGATAGAAGAACGTATCATCGACAAGTTCAAACCTATGGAAAGGTACAGTAGAAAATGAGAAGTCAAGAGTTTTGGGATGTACATGTGAAGTATGATTCTTTGAAGGTACGAGATAAGCATCGTTTGGTCTGGCACTTTATCACAGACGTATACCCGATGCTCTTCGATCCGATCCGATACACCATGGAGTCCATTTTGGAGCTAGGCGTATGGAAGGGTGGTAGCGTGAAGGCGTTTCATGACTACTTCCCTAACACAAGGATCATTGGGGTAGACATTGATTTGAGCACTTGTGCTGCCTTCGGTCTTCCCGATTCAAAGACGTATCCTCGTATGACGCTGCTGACAGCTAATCAGGGGAATGTTGGTGACATGCGTAACCTCGGAGAAGGTCATGGTCCTTTCGAAGTAATCATCGATGATGCCGGTCATAAGTACTCGCAACAGATTACCTCCTTTGAAGCCCTGTGGCCTTATGTTGCTCCTGGTGGGCTGTACATCATTGAAGACGTATTCTATCGCAGTAGGGGACATGCTCATATGCTCTTGAACTATTTCAAAGATAAGGTAGATCCAGAGTACTTCCTGAATCCTGGCCCCTATGAGGTACAGGATGGAAAGGTAAAGGATCTGAGTGGTGTCTCTTTCTATCAGGGCTTGATCATTGTTAGAAAGAATCCTGATATTGACCCTGAAAATGTCCGTTAAGATTCTAACCTATCCACGGTCTGGCAGTAGATTTACTGCCAGGCTGTTGAAAGGGTTAGGTGTCAAGGTAGAGCAAGAGCACCTGGGAGAAGAGGGTACTGTTTCGTGGAGACATGCTGTAGAGCCTTATGATGCTGAAGTAGTATTGCATCAAGTCAGGAATCCTCTAGCTGCTATCACTTCTACCTCTACTGCTTCAGCACGTTCTTTGAAGTACATTGCTAAGAACACTGGTTTGCAGTGGACAGGTGATGATGTTTTGAGGTTTTGTTTGAGGACTTACCCTCTTTGGCATAAGTTGATAGAGAATCATCATCCTCAATGGAGATATCAGATTGAGTCTCTGAATCAGCCTGAGATATGGGAAGAATTCTGTAGTAGGTTGCAGATTAGCGGAGAGTGGGTTGAGATGGGTGCTGCTGCAAGGCACTCTAGGGCTGCTCAATATGGAGAAGTTTGTACCTGGGAGCAGTTGATGGATTTGGATGGTGAGGCTACTAGACAGGTGCGAGAGTTGTCTAAGGAGTATGGATATGAGTAACGAGATCACAGGATTGAATTCCTTGCTAGCATACCTCACGGATAGTAAGGAGGTGCTCAGAGGGGATAGGCCAAATAAGCGTAAGTATAGATCAAAGCTGTGGTCCTCACTTGGGGAGTACGTTGTGATGTTTACTCTGGTTGGGCTATACCGTCCTGATCTAGTGCTTGAGTGCGGGACTGCTAACGGGGCATCAGCGTTGTCATGGGCTGTAGCTCAGGAGTTGTGCGGGATACCTATGGAAGTACACACTTTTGATCCGGTGAAAAGACCGAAGGTGTACGATGGAGTCTCACAGGAAAAGGGTATCAAGTTTTATCAGGAGGATTGGATTGGTGATACGTCTGCTAAGCTTTTGAGTACTGATAGAAGAAAGCTGATCTTCATTGACGGAAAGCATGTCTTTGAAGACTGTCTTGCAGATGCTAGGCATTCTGTACAGTTTTTGAGTCGTTATGATACCTTGGTATTCCACGACTATACGGTTGCTGGTGGTGTGATTGACACTGTAGATCTCCTTGTAAAGGAGCTAGGGTTTCAATCGACTGTCATCCCCTCGTCTGCGGGCATAGCTGTGGTGGTGAGATAGTATGCACGCATCTTCGTATAAGGCCATGGAACGTAACATTGAAGAGTATGTCAGTACAGACACTATCCTCAGGATCGCCGACTTAGGAAGCCTTGATGTCAATGGTAGCTACCGGGCACTGTTTCCACCTAACGTAGAGTACTCAGGTGTGGATCTGTCCCCTGGAGAGAACGTAGATATCGTGATGCCTGAGGAGTACTTGATCCCTGTACCAACTGGCTTTTTTGACATGCTTGTCTCAGGCCAATGCTTTGAGCATGTCAAAAACCCGTTCAAGCTGATGTCCGAGGTACGTAGAGTAGTTGCAATAGACGGTCTTGTCATGCTGACAGCCCCCTTCATCTTCCCAGAACACAGGTACCCTGTAGACTGCTGGAGATTCATGAGTGATGGCTGGCAGACACTTTTCGATGAGAACGGTATTGAGATGGTGAAGACAGAGTATGTCCCAGGCAAGAAGGGTCGAAGTGACTGCTGGGCAATAGGGAGAATCCGTGATCAGTCATAGCGAGAAGTTCATCTACCTTGATGTTTGTAGGACTGGGGGGCACAGTATCCGCCAGGTGCTATCAGAGAACTTTGAGGTGGAGTTGATTGAGGGGAGGAGGGGTGATAGGCGATTCACCAGGCATCATACACTGATGAACCTGTCGGCTCACCGCCCATACTGTACTGAGGTTCCTTTGGACAAGTTGGATGAGTACTTCAAGTTCTCTTTCGTCAGGAACCCCTTTGACAGGTTTGCCTCTGTATATGCTTGGTACGGTAGAAACAGTGACTTGTCCTTTGAAGACTTCGTATTCAAGTTCCTGGTGTACGAGCCTGAAGCTGATGGTCATGCTATCAGGTTCATTCCTCAAGTGTATTGGATGAGGTTAGAGCCTTTCGGAGAGTTGTGTTTTGACTTCCTAGGTAGATTTGAGAAGCTACAGGAGGACTTCAATCTCCTTGCTGAGAAGCTGGGTATGCCACTTAGAGATCTGCCAGTCATCAGCAGGCTGAAAGGTGATACAGACTATCGAAGCTTCTACAATAGCGATACACGAAGAGTAGTAGAGAACTACTATCAAGAGGACTTGGAGAGCTTTGGCTATGATTTTTGATGCGGCGGAAATCAGTACGTTTAATGTTGAGCCTTGGGCTACTGTCATAGACGGGTGTCGAGGCAAAGAGTTCAGACAGTTCAGGGCTATTGAGGGGTACAACTACAGGACATTTATCTGGCTAGCTCATGAGATGGCAGGAGAGCTGTTCCTTGACTTGGGCACTAAGCGAGGGGCTAGTGCATTCGCCCTGGGTAGTAATAAGCTGAATCGAGTGAAGTCCTGGGACATAGATGATGCTCATCGGAAACATGCTGGATACGCCTGGCCTACGATAGCTGGATATGATAATATCGAGTTTCTCAAGGAGGACGTGATGGGATCTCTAGCTGATGTGCCGCAGGCTAGAGTTATCTCGTTAGATGTATCTCACGATGGAGAGACTGAGAAGAGGTACTATGAGGCTTTGTGCGAGCTAGGGTTCAAGGGTATTCTGTTCATGGATGACATTGACTACCCTAAGTTTGCTACGCTACGAGAGTTCTGGGGGAGAATTGAGAAGCGGAAAGAGATTCTACCCTGGGCTCATTACTCTGGACTAGGGGTGGTATACTTCGAATGACACATTTCCTGATTACTAGATTTGCAATTCCCTTCGCTAAGGACAGCATCAGATATGAGAGGTGTACTAACGCACCAGGCTGGTTCGACAAGAGGTGCGATCTATTCGAGAAGTACACTCTTCCTTCTATCGAGGCTCAGACGAATCAAGACTTCTACTGGATTCTTATAGCTAACCCAGACTTTCCTGGGATGGACAAGGACAGGTTGGAGTCATATGCTGCTGATGTGTTGTGGGTAGATTGGGAGTGGGATGAGGGCTTTGACACTCTTGGAAACAAGTTGAAGGCTCACTTTCTAATGGATGAGTGGATTATTACTTCTAGAGTTGACAATGATGATATGCTCTCCAAGCACTTTATTGAAGGATGTCAGGTTACTGCTACTGAGAACGTGCAGTGGCTATCTTTCCCTTATGGGTACATTCTGAAGAAAGATGCCGCTTATTTGAGGAAGTATCCCTCTTCTCCTTTTGTTTCTTTTGTGGAGAGAGGAGATTCTCCTATCACTGTGTATCATACTTCTCACATCTACGCAGGAAAGAAGTACCCGCTGGTAGAGATCTCAGACGATCCTGGTTGGGTTCAAATAGATCATGGTGATAATGTGAAGAACAGTGTGAAGAGTTTGATGGCCAGGGGAAAGATCTCTGGGGAAGCGTCTGTTCATTTCGAGGACATTAGGAAGGAATTTGGGCAATGAAGATTCATGAAGTGATCTACTTTACACATGAGCTTGACATGCTGGAGGCGCATCTGGAGGAGCATCAGCACTTTGTAGACAAGTTCTTCATCAAGGAGTCTCCTGTCCTGTGGACAGGTGTTGAGAAGGATCTGATCTTTACAGAGAATGCTGATCGGTTTAGTCGGTTCAACATTGAGATCATCGTCATGCCCGCATCAGAGTTTGATCTGTCAATCCCTACTACCTTCCCAGAAGAAGAGTACAAGAAGTGGTTTGATGTTAGGCGAAACAACCGAGGCTATTCTAGGACGTACAGGTGGGATGACATTCGAGAGGGGGCAGACTACGTACTGTCAATGGATTGTGATGAGATCATTGATCAAAGGAATGCTCATGAGATGCTAGAGATGATGACTAGCAGAGAGTATGAGGCTCTGGCTTTGACTTTGCGTCAGTGTCAATTCTGGGTGAACACTCCAGGTAAGAAGCTTCGCCTTTATCGTGTCATTCGAGGTGACATGCCCTACCTGTACAACGTGAAGCACCGCCCCCGGAACCACACGCCGATGCTAGGATGGCATTTCACCAACTGCTACACCCCTGAAGATATCAGGACTAAGGTACTTGGAATCACTACCCACTATGGTTTTTGTGGTGTAGACAATGTACCTAATGCAGAGACTATCGAGAAGATGCTTGAAGAAAGAAAGAATCCTTTCACTCGTCGCTGGACTAAGGGTAATCTCGTTGAAGACAGTGATAAGGTAATTTCTCCTAGTGAGGTTCTGAGCCGCGAGGACTGCTCTTGGGCACCTAAGTACATCAGAGAGAACCCAGACAAGTTTCCATGGTACAAAGAAAAAAGCAGGTAGAGAGTATCTACCTGCTTTCTTCCTACCAAATCTACTATCTCTAAAGAAATGGCTCTCCACTGTCTGAGTAATTTGAGACAGGCTTCATACCTTGTGATCCTACCTGCTTTTCATTCATGGATAGCTGGTATCCAGATTCAAGGAGATTAATTACTTCATCCCCCTGAACCCAAGAGAACCTTACCATACCCCTTTCCCCAGCATGAAGGGATAGAGTATTATCCTCATGGAATGTTACCTGAAATCGACCTAAGTCAATGTGTCCAGGTAATACGCTGAGGCTCTCCATAGAGAGCGCAATTCCCACCAGTTCCTTGATCTGAGTAACTTCTCCACTACCAAAGATCAAGTGTTGCTCCTCTCCGTCATTTCCTAGTATAATGTCTCCACAGTTGGAGCCAAGCATGAAGTTACCTACTTTAATCGGTTGCATCTGCCACTTCCATCTTCTCCCTGATCTCAGCTTCCCGTACTGCTACGTCAGGATTTTCATCAAGGAAGAATTCGCGTGCGATAATGCTATCGAATTCCTTGGGAGGATTCAGAGCAAATACTGTACGAGCCGGGTCAAGCTGATGGCGCTTCTTCTTCTTGTCGTCACCTGTGACTACCTTCTCATACTTCTTGATGAGCTTAGTTAGAGCATCTACCTGTGCCTTCATATTGTGAACGCCCATTTGCTTCTCTACCTGCTCGAATGTTTCCTCAGGGATATTTAGAGATTGCCTGGCTGCACGGTCACGGTGACCTTGAGTGATCTCCTTGCACAGTGCTGTCTTGCGCTTGTGGCTTTCCTTTAGAGCCTGGAGTGCTTGGTTCTCATAAGGCCGGTCTGTATCCAAGAGGAACAAGCCGTAGAATCCAAGGATCTCTTCTACAGTCTCGGACCCTGGCTTGTCTGGACGGAAGTCATCCATCTGTTGTAGTGTTAGATCTAGACTACCGAATGCTCCGATGAGAAGATCTACACCACGGTCATAGTTAATCTCTACGTCAAAAGGCGTTGGATTAACGAGTTTCGCTGCATGTGCCATTTTAATATTACTCCTGTTCGTCTACAGGCAGATTACCCTGACGCTTCCTTCGTCCCCTAGCCCTCATAGTGACATTGCGAGTCAAGAGAAGGTTACGGACAGTGCCATCTGAGCAGTTGAAGAACTCAGCAATTTCAGCAATGGTCTTTCCAACTACTAAGTATGCGTGAACGATTTGTTCCGCAACAGGGTAGAGCTTGTTTCGTTTAATCTTAGCACTAGGCTGTCGCCTTTCGACAGGTGCTACTACCGGATTTACTACGTTTTCGAATTCCATTGTTTATCTCCCGCATTAATTAGTGATCTTATGTTCTACTAAGTAATTCCTTTTTCCGATATCATTACTCACTTTTTCATATTAGTCTAAATTCATCCTCCAGGCATTGAAGGAACAGGTATCTGCCAGGATCTAAAGCCAGTGTTGGCGTGTTCATGAATAGATAAGGTTCCTTCTCTTGATAGTATGAGTGTACAATGATCTTAGGTCTGGTTGCAAAAACCAGTCTTCGTGACCATTCGTTTCCAGGTGCTTCATACATTAGCAGAATATCGGTCGGACCACTTGAGCAGGCTTTTTCAAACTCTTGCCTGGTATAGTGTCGCTTGGACTTGTTGGTAAACTGACCGTTAAAGGTAGCCTCAGAATAGACCTTTCCGAATCCAGTGACTCTCAGTTGAGTTTCATGGTCACCGATGACAGTCTTGTATCCATTGGCTAGCCAGTGTATATTTGACAAGACCTCCATATGTCCGATCTGCTGCCTGTTCTTGAGCCAATCGTGATCCTCATGCACCCCGCTAATATAAAGCGTTTGTAGGCGATTCTCAGGCCCCTGAACGTACCATCTGGCGAAGTCTCCGCTCCCTTCTTTCTTGCGAGTAGGTCTATCTAGCTTTTCTGGGTCTGGCCAGGTTCCAAAGCTGCCTGTGCAGAGGAGCCAATCAACCGGTATGTTCTGACTTTGTATTGTCTGAAGTGTCTTCTCGATCTTTCCCTTGATTGCTCCCGTGACACATACAATCATTAACCTTTTCCTCCAGATCTACGATTCTCTTCTCTAGATCGATTGTAGCAGCAAAAGTCTTTTTGAATCCGCTAGTTACTGCCTTTTGAAGACTCCGCATTAGTTCAACTGCTTCGTGCTTAGCTTGATCAGCCATGACGTTGCTCAGTTTACCTGTAAGAGTCCTAAGTTTATCTAGCTGCTTTACTTCTGTGAATGCTCCTGACATGCTGAAGATCTGATACAGCACGGTGAGAAGCTCTTGTTTATTTTTATCACTCATTTCTTCCCCTTCATAGCAGTATCTAGCCATGCTGTGAATTCACGTCTGACTCTAAGATTTAGATCTTGTTCCACCATATCGAGGAACAGATCCATGTTCTCTTTAGTAGGGCTTGTTTTAAACTGACTCCAAACACGCATGAAGCCGCTTTGACCGCCCCGAAGTCCTGTTGAGAAGTCGATACCGTTTGGTGTGAACTCGCTGGTTCCTTGCGTGATTCGATTGATCTCTTCAGCTATCTTGTTCATAGCTGGTCTGAACTTCTTTGGAGCAGGCCAATCGGGTACGCTGGTATCAGCGGTTACGTCCTCTGCATCTTGATCAGGCAGAGCGATGGGCGTGAAAAATGAATCTTTAGGCATATTTCTCCCCTGTAATGAAATTACTCTCTACTTAGTAATTCCTTTTTCCAGTGATCTTATGTAACAGTATGTCTAGGTAGTTTATTCCTTAGGTTTAATCTTAGGAAGGAACTCTAGGCGTGTCTCGTAAGGTAATACACTCCAATACGAGTCTAGAGTGGTGCTTAAGTTAGTATGCCCAAGCCAGGTTTGCACTGTCTTGGGGCTAATGCCGCTTTCCAGCGCCAGGGTTGCGAAGGTATGTCTCATTCCGTGGGAGGTAATCTTAGGTACTCCAGCCTCCTTACAGATAGAGGCTATGTGAGCATTGGGATGATAAAGGAGTGTATCAAAGACGAAGCGGTCAGACTTCTTCATCGTGTATCCGTCTTCCTCCAGAGCCTTCTCTAGATCTTCAGAGATAGGTATCTGCCTGCTCTTACCATTCTTGGTAGGATCTTTCCTATAGGTACGTCTGACGTTGATTCTATTGGTAATTGCATCGAAGTCTCTCCACTTCAGCCCTAAGATCTCTCCTCTACGTAGGCCCGCGTGGAATCCTAGTAAACAGTATAGGTAGACTTTCTTGCTGCGAGTCCTGGCTACTTGTAGGAAAGCTTCCGCTTGCTCTTTAGTGAGGCAAGACTTTTCTATCTCCTGTACTAATCTATTAATCTTTCTAGAGATGTTCTTGGTGGAGATGTGGTCTAGGTCTGCTCCTGACCACAGAAGAAATTGTCGCAGTACAATGATGATAGTATTTAAAGTAGATGCTTTAAGACCTTTGGATAACCAGATTTGTACTAGAGGATCGAGATCTTTCTGTGTAAATGTCTTAGCTTCATCTGGTGAGACGTATGGTTCAACATGGTTCCTGAAAATGGAGGCGTAAGTTTTGATTGTCTTAGGTCTTCCAATGATACTGGCGATAAAATCACTCATAGCTTCTCCTTTGTTCTCTACTACAGTAATTCCTTTTTCCGTCAGTTTGAAAGAACAGTTAATACACCTAGTCTATTTAATTTAAGATTTAATAAGATCTTTTGAAACATGATTTCATGATGAAAGGGGAAAAAGGAATTACTTAATAGGAGTACACACTTAAGGGGAGAGCTTATGCAGGAAATGACAGATAAACCTAAGGTAGAGGTAGAGCTAACAGAAGAGGAGTTAGCTGACCGGGAACGGGAACGTAAGGAAACTTCACTGGTATTGGTAGGGTTTGGCAAGTATGATCTTAGTGAAGTCCTTACCTGGCGAGGGACGCCAAGAGAAGAAGATGCAATTCTGGCTGCTACACTCTGGCCCCCAAGGTACAGGCGGGAAAGTATTTGTGAGCCTGAGGATGTCCAGAACTATATGGAGTATGTAGGCTGGCTTCAAAAGTTCAATTATAAAGATTACGTAGCCTTCTAGGAGAAGTAGTGGAGATTGGGACTCAGCATACTAGAGTACTTGGAAATGCTAATCTAGCTACCAGGACTATAAACTCTGGGAATCCTATTATGGTGTGCGGGCTTTTGGTTACTAATTCTAACCCACAGGCTGATGATGTTATTAATTTTACTGATGCAGATGGTACTACTATTTTGACAATAGCTTGTCCAATGGCAGATACCGTTAAAGTAGGTGTGGCGTGGTTAGCTGATAATGGGTTTATTGTAGGGACTGCTGCTACAGTAGGTAGTAGTGCTGTGATAACTGTTTTGTGGCGACCGGATATTTAAATGAAGATTGCTACTAGCCATGTTAGAGTTGCTGGAGACGCTAATCTAGCTACCAGGACTATTAAGAATGGTGAACCGATTATGATCTGCGGATTGGTAGTTCAAGGTAGTTGGAAAGCTGCTCACACGTTTAACTTTACTGATGCAGATGGTACAGATATTTTGACAGTACGGACAAGTGATTGGTTGGGCGATAATGAAAGTGTTACATTAAGTGCTCCTTGGATTGCTGAGAATGGATTCATTGTGCCTGTAAGTGCGGCTACTTATGTTTGTACCGTACTGTATCGACCTTTTATTTAACAGGAGAAAATATGGAACTTGCAACACAACATACGAGAATTTTATCGAATGCTAATCTGGCTACTCGTACTCTCAATGGAGGTGAGCCTCTTATGGTGTGCGGAATCGTGGTAGCTGAGACTGCTGGTGCTGCTGCGGAAGTAACTTTAACGGATGCTGATGGTACTGCTATTATGACTCTTGAGGTTGGAGCGAATGGTACGGTAACTCAAGAAGCTCCGTGGCTTGCTGAGAATGGGCTTATTGTTCCTGTAGGATTAGTTACTACCATCGTAACGGTACTTTGGCGTCCTGGTTGCTAATACATGCCCTGGGCATCGATAGGCACACCTGATGGTGGTGATGGTGACATCAAATCTGGAATCAATTTCTACTGGACTGAGGAGTACAGTGGGATTGCTACCAGGCATGAGGTGTTCTATTACTGGACGCTGCCTTTCGATGATGAACAATTGACAGATACTCAAGCTCCTGAAGAACTTTTCTTGAACCCTGAAGAATTTGATATGTTTCCTATGGAGATTCAGGATGGTGAGCTTGACTGGAAAATTTTAGATCCACCTGAAGACTAAGAAAGAGTAACTATGTCGTCAATCCGTAACGGACTTTTTTATAGTATTTGGCCGGTCCTCGGGAAGAGGATGAATTTTCAGTGGGGGAATGTACGCCAGAATACTTCTGAAGATAAAGCGGTAGTACGGTCTACAGTTTTGGATGTGGAGGACGGCGAGGACATCCTTAACGCCAGGAAGGATGTTGCAGGGCGTGAGCTAGGTGAAGCTGACTTCCAGCGGAGATGGCGTACTTTCTATGATAAGGACGAAGATCGGTGGAAGCTTCAGCGTAACTCCGGTACTCAAGCTGTTCCTGTCTGGGAAGATGTTCTAGAGTTTGACGACGCTGATGGATCAGGCGATCATACAGGGGGTGGCTTCACCTTCTCAGGTACAGTGTTTGCAGATGGGTTCTCTTCTGACTCCTTCTACGGAATTACCCACCCTGAAATTCTATACAGGGTAGCTGAATACCCGACTCCTGGTGGGACTGAAGCTCTTCATGTCCAGAATCTCCTATTTAATGATAGACATTTCTACATCACTTACGGTGGTGGTTCGGTAATTGGTGAGCCTGTCATTAATCTGCTTAACAAAGATTTTGGAAAAGCTCAAGTATTCTCTGGCACTGGATATGAGTGGGAAATCAATCACAATTTCAACTACAATCCAGTCATGGCTACAGTCTATGACCAAGGTGACAGGATTGTCATTCCTGACGTAGCAGACGTATCTGATGAGAATACAGCTTTCTTCTACTTCTCTGAGGACTTCACTGGTCGCGTACTCATCGCTTCTGGTGGTGTAGGAGCTATTGATCTAGCTGCTCTTACAGATTTCACTGATGGGGATAATCTCTACTCACGTCCTTCTCTTCTGAATTTCAATAAGGATCATTTCTATCTGTCTAGTGA
>Ga0307376_10003494_pt1 | contig 14667 bp, 13 predicted proteins | sample TR2MG_FD_202536 | JGI IMG/M metagenome (GOLD analysis project Ga0307376, IMG submission 202536) | Soil microbial communities from Risofladan, Vaasa, Finland - TR-2 | ecosystem: Environmental > Terrestrial > Soil > Coastal area > Acid sulfate soil | place: Finland: Risofladan, Vaasa | collected...
TATACCTGCCCGCTTGTGCCTCGCATGGCAGGCGGGTCTGCGAAAATCTGCGTCCTATTTAACTTGGTTGGATTGTAGAGTTTCTCAATTTTGTTTACGCTCGATTAGGGTGAAAAATACAAAGAGGTATCCCAAGATGATACGAATTATAATGATGCTGCTTGTTGTTATGCTTGCCGGCCCGGCACACGCCATGCGGTTCAAGATCGCCACTCTGTCGCCGGAAGGATCCATCTGGATGGAGAAAATGCGCGACGGTGCGGAGGAATTGGCCCGCAGAACCAACAACCGCATTCAGATAAAATACTATTCCGGGGGCGTTATGGGCGACGACAAGGCGGTGATGCGCAAGATCCGTATCGGCCAGCTCCAAGGCGGTGCCTTTGTCGGGGGAAGTTTATCCGATTATTATCGCGACAATCAGATTTACAGCCTGCCGCTGTTTTTCAGATCTTTCAAAGAGATCGATTATGCTCGTGAACACCTGGACAAACGAATTGTGGACGGGTTTGAGACCGGCGGATTTGTGACCTTTGGAATTGCCGAGGGCGGCTTTGCCTATGTCATGTCCACCGTACCCATACGAACCGTCGAAGAGATGCGCCAGCAGAAGGTCTGGATTCCGGACAACGATTCCATGATTCTGGAAACGGTCAAGGCCTTTGAAATCACGCCCATCCCGTTGTCCATCGCCGATGTCCGGACCGGCCTGCAGACCGGCCTGATTAACACCGTAACCACCCCGCCCATAGGGGCTTTGGCGTTGCAATGGCACACCCAGATTAAATACCTGTTGGACGAACCATTTCTGTATATTTTTGGCGTGCTGGCCGTGGATCGCAAGGCATTTTTAAAAATATCACCCGGCGATCAAAAGATCTTCCGGGAAATCATGGGCCGTATATTTAAAGAGATTGACCAACGTAACCGAGAAGACAATATCAAGGCGCTTGAAACCTTGCGCAAACAGGGGATAGAGTTTGTCAAACCCTCTGCTGAAGCCCTGAAAAAATGGTGTCAAGACGCTTCGGAAGTGCCGAAGCGGCTGGTGGAAACCGACAGGTTGTCCCAGGAGATGGTGGATACCCTGGAAGGTCTTCTCAAAGATTTTCGTACAAAGGAGTTAAACCCTAATTGAGCGAAAAACCCCGTAAATCTTTTGTCGAGCGCGCGCAGATGATTCTTTACCGGGTGGAAGATTCCATCCTGGTGGGGTTGCTGCTGTTGATGATCACCCTGGCGGTTCTTCAGATCTTTCTTCGCAATCTGTTCGATACCGGCCTTGTCTGGAGTGATGTCCTGGTGCGTATCCTTGTACTATGGGTTGGACTTGCAGGCGCAATGGTGGCCAGCCGGCAGGGAAACCACATCAACATTGACATTATGGAACGTTTTCTTCCGGAACGCGCCAAAATTGTCGTCAATTTTATCGTGCAACTGTTCACCGCTTTCATTTGTACGATCGTAGCCTATTACAGCCTTCAATTTGTGCAAATGGAGTTTGCCGATGGCGGCATGGCTTTTGCCAAGGTGCCGGTATGGTTATGCGAGGCCATTATTCCCTTTGCCTTTGTGGTTATCGCCATACGCTATGTTCTATTGTCAATTATAAACCTCAAAAGAATCGTTAAATTTCCATCGTGATCCCATATATTTCCGCCCTGATATTGATTCTTTTAGCCATCCTGGGGACGCCGCTTTTTGTCGTCATTCTGGCGGTTGCCATGCTCGGGTTTCATTACCAGGGCGTTAATCTGTCCGTCATCGCCATTGAAATTTATCGCATTGCCGACACCCCGGTTCTGCTGGCACTGCCCCTGTTTACATTTGCCGGCTACCTATTGGGGGAGAGCCGGACGTCCCAACGCCTGGTAAGGCTTACCCGGGCCTTTCTTGGATGGATGCCCGGAGGTCTGGCCATCGTCGCCTTTGTTGCCTGCGCGTTTTTTACCGCCTTTACCGGTGCCTCCGGTGTGACCATTGTGGCGCTGGGCGCGTTGCTGTATCCGGCGTTGACAGAGGCCGGGTACAGGGACAAATTCAGCATCGGCCTGGTGACGTCGTCGGGCAGTTTGGGGCTGCTCTTGCCGCCTTCACTCCCGCTGATTCTTTATGGTATCATCGCACAGCAGATGGACATCGGCGCGAATGTGGCCATCAGCGATCTGTTTCTCGCCGGGATTCTCCCGGCCCTGCTGATGGTGCTGATGCTCTCGCTCTGGAGCCTGTGGGAAAACCGTCGCAACCCCACGCCTATTAATTCCTTTTCAGCAAAAGAAGCCGCTGCTGCCCTGCGCGAGGCGATTTGGGAAATACCGCTGCCGGTGTTTGTTCTGGGGGGTATTTACGGCGGATTTTTTGCCATTTCCGAAGCTGCCGCAGTGACCGCAATGTATGTGATCGTTGTGGAGGTTTTTATCTACAAAGAAATCAAGCTGTCACAGCTTCCATCAATTATGCGGGAATCCATGGTGATGGTGGGTGGAATCCTTCTTATTCTGGGTGTGGCGCTGGCATCGACCAATTTCTTAATCGATGCCGAAGTGCCGATGCACCTGTTCAAGCTGATTCAGGCCCATGTCACCAGCAAAATTGTCTTTCTGATTTTGCTGAATATTTTATTGTTGATACTCGGTGCTATTCTGGACATCTTTTCTGCTCTGGTCATTATGATCCCCATCATCCTGCCCGTGGCGGTCAATTACGGGATCGATCCGGTTCATCTGGGCATCATTTTTCTGGCCAACATGCAAATCGGCTACTTCACGCCGCCGGTGGGGATGAACCTATTTATTGCCAGCTACCGCTTCAATAAACCCATCACAGAACTCTACCAGGCGGCCATACCATTTATGATCGTGCTGTTGATAGCGGTGCTGATCATTACTTACTGGCCGGCGTTGAGCCTGGTTTTTCTGCATAGATAAGCTATTTTGTAAGCGTTCACAGGTTTAGGGTTCACCGTTCCGGGTTACTTAACCTTAACCTCTCAACCTCTGAACCCGTGAACCCCCGAACAGTTAGCCTATCTTTTATTAATGCCAAGTTTCTTCATTCTTGAATCAAAAGTGGATCGATTTATTTTGGCGTACTTGGCAGCACGGGTTATGTTCCATCTGTTTTTATTCAGAAGATAGAGGACATAGTCTCTTTCAAGCGCTTCCCAGGAATAACCGGCAAATGGACTCTCAGTTGATCCTGAAGAAAGCGAATTCGCGGAAAATATCGGTTCTTCATGAAGCGGAACTGTGTTGTTATGGTTCCTTTTATAAAGCTCATTTTTAAAATGATCCGGCATCTCATCTGCACCCATAATATTATTGTCAACCGTGCTGAGAATATATTTGACGAAATTTTCAAGCTCCCGAATGTTTCCTTCCCACTGGTAGTCTTCCAGATGCTGCAATGCTTTTTTTGAAATTCTTTTCTGAGAAACCCCCAACGCTAAAGATTCTCTCTTTAAAAAATAATTCACCAAAAGCGGTATATCTTTTTTTCGCTCCCGGAGTGGTGGAAGGTGGATGGGGAGAACATTGAGACGATAGAATAAATCTTCTCTAAATTCTTTTTTTAAAATCCCGTTGTTTAAATCTTTATTGGTGGCAGAAATGATTCTTATGTTGATCTTGCTGGTCCGGGTTTCACCCAGAGGCTTAATTTCATTGTTTTGGATAACTCTCAATAAGCGTGATTGGAGGCGGAAAGACATGTCTCCAATTTCATCCAGGAAAACTGTTCCGCCGTCGGCGGCTTTCAGCAGGCCGATTTTGTCCTCTACTGCACCGGTAAAGGCGCCTTTTTTATATCCGAACAGTTCACTTTCCAAGAGTGTATCCGGGATGGCACTGCAATTCTGCACAACAAACGGTTTATCCTTCCGGGAACTGAGATTGTGCAATGCCGTCGCGACGAGATCCTTACCGGTTCCACTTTCGCCGGTAATCAATACCGGGAAGTCTGTTGCGGCATAATTGCGAACCCGTTTCATTACATCGATGAAGACGCAGCTTTGACCAATGATTTGAGCATCGCTTTGTATGCATGCCAGGGTATGCTCAAGTTTAAGATTTTTTTCAACCTGCTGGGAAAAGTGCAAGGCGTTGTTCAGCGCTGTGGAACCCATATCGATGATATCCTTGAGCAGTTCAAGATATTTTCTGTCGACATTGAGAGGATCCGCTCCTGTGCTGGTGTCAATGAGTTGGACAACCCCATAAACTTGGCCGTTTCTCAAAATTAAAGGAAACGCAAAAATCAAGGCACTCTTTAATTTCATTCCTTCTTCAAATTCTTGATAATGGCGGGGATCCTTGCCGGCCTCTGCTATCGTCATTTCTGCATTTTCCATCACCCAGCCGACGATGCTGGGTCGGTCCACGCTGATACTGAATCCTTTGATGATATCTGTATCTGTGGGACTCCCCAAAGATTCGACACACACATATTGGTTTTTTTGCTTGATCCAGATAGATCCACGCTCAACATTCTGAATTCCCAAAAGCAGCCTTAAAAATCGCTTCCTCAGATTTTCAGGATCGAGTTCTTCGAAGAGTGCTTTGTAAAAATCCAATTCAAACTTATCCATAATACTATTCTCCATAAGGGTTTCGCCCCAATTGAAATGAATACTTGAGCCGGCATCAGAGAGCACGTACCCTGCAGCTTAATCTGCGATCGTATCATAAAATTGTAACACGATCTTATTTGACTGTTGAAATATGGCATTTGTAGTTAAATACCGTAATCTATATAAAAAAACAAGAGGGAGCCCATTTTACGATTTTCTTTGCGATTAAAGGGACTCTTGAGCTATAATTTTTATATAATTCAAGCGGCTATACTGTATGACACTCCAGCAATAACGAAATTTAATTTAATTGTCTATATTTCATTAAATTGATTAAATAAAATAATTTTCGCAAGGTCTTGTTTCAAGGGGGCCATTGAGCCTTATGATTTTTATGCAGTATTTTCAAAGAATTGAATCCATATTATCATGTTCTGCAACATTGGCACAATAGTTGCTTATTAAAATAGTGAAGCTTAATACAGCTTCCCTTCAGTAGGTTTTGCCTATTACCTCCTAGTTATGTGGGAGGGGCGGTTTCGCCGGAAGCCGCCCTTCCTCATAACGTCTGTTACACTCAAAATCACCGATTAATTTTTGATGGTTAGAAAGAGAAAAAGGATTGAATCGAGGAATATGGCTCGAAGTTGCAAAAAATGTGGTTTCTTCGTTAGCAACTCTAATTCACCAACAAAACACATTGGTTACTGTCTGTTTTCCACTCGAAAGATATTGAAGAAAAGGAATCCCAAAGAAAACTTAAAATAATTGATGGTGAAGAAAAAACTTTGGCCAGTGCTTGTAAAGGGTACATCAATGCCGTCGATTATGTTTAAATTGCCTGAATTGTAAAACCTTCGGGAGATAGAATGGTGTTAACGCGTGTAAATATCCATCAGGAAGAGCGGTTTCGGCGGGAAGATGTAGGCATGATAGAAATAAAGGCCCTTAAGAAACTATTTTAAGATAGACCTGCGAATTCAAACATCACATTTGTATGCAAATGTTCAGGCTGTGGAAATGATGTATTAATTGATATAACACATATGTCCTGAGGATTTGGATTGGAAGCGATCTCGTAGGTTAAAAATAACCGTGGTCCCAACCTTTGTATTAAATAATCAAGTCCTGGTGGGTGCCCAAAAATATGAAACATTGGAAAATTTCTTGCTTTCAAATCATGTTAAAAGACAAAAACAAAAACGGGCTTCTCTCCAGATGAAGGCTGTTAGGAACACGGCATTTGAGCATTTTGAAAATGGTCCATCGCCATATGACGAGGTTACGCAACAGTTCGGGTGAGAGCCTTGAGTTTTAAAATAATTTGTTTATATAGTTTTAGATGTTTTGAACGATTTACAACATCTCGTCTTCAGTCATTTCAAAACGCCACGCACAGTACCATTCTTCGGGATGATCATCCGGCGGACAGCCGATGCATTCCGTGTGTATTCGGGGATCAATCGACCGGGCAAAATAAGTATACTCCACAAGCCCACCGGATTTGCAGGGGTAATCGTCAAGCCCTTTATGTTTCCTTGCAGATTGGGCTCTGCATTCATTCATTTGAAAGATAAAGCTGTCAGGTTTTTCGTCAACGATGGATTGCGCGTTGACACGGGCATACATCCGAAAATTGAGCGCCTTTTTCAGGCCTTCGAGGCCGGATTTTTGGGGAAGATTTAAAAAATTTTTTATGGCCCAGGCCTCAAAGGGCGAAAACTGGGCCCAGCAGGAATCGTTAGACCGTTTGGCATCATTCATGCCGCTGGTGAATTCGACCGCCTGAAACCATACACCGTCGTTGGCCAGCCAGTTGACCGCCACTCCGTCCATAAGTTCAATCAGGGATTCTTTCGGCATGTTCAGCATCGGCTGGGGAATGCCGTTTTTCATTTCAAACCCGAGCGTTTTTGAGAGCCGCCTCATTTGAATGCCAAAACTTCTTTCAGATGCACTTTTTAGAATGTCCAGCGCCTTTTCCGTTCCCATCTGATGTTTGACTTCGTTGAACCAGAAGGCATAATGGATAATGATGCGATGAAACATGTCCAAGACAAGCCGTGCGGTGTTTTCGTGATCCAGGTCTTCTATGGTATCAATGCTGCTTAAATCCAAAAATTCTCCTTTGTTAGCCTTCATAAAGCACTGCCAATATGGTCGCTTTTCCACGTTTGGAAGCGACGAGATGCGGTGTCGTGGAAAGATAGTAGGCGCTGTCTCCGGGTTCGAGATCGAATGTGTCCTCCCCGATATTCAGCACGACAATACCGTCCAAAACGTAGATGAATTCCTCGCCGTCGTGCACGGAAACTTCTTTATCAGGGTTTTCTTCAAGCTGTACGATCAAAGTTTCCATGTGGCGCCCTTTTACTTCAGGGGCCAGGCTTTTATAAATGTAAACCTGTTTTTTGCCTTTCTTCGCAGTGGATCTCGAAACGACCTTCTGTTCATCTTTTCGAGTTATGGAATAGATTCTGTTGCCGATCCCTGAAATTAACCTGCCGAAAGCACTGTCCAGGGCTTTGGAAAGCCGGATCACTGTCCCGAGCTGAGGTTGAACGATATTATTTTCGATATTGGTAAGCAATTCCACATCGAAGCCGGTCATGTTTGAGAGCTCGTCAAGGGAAATCCCTTTTTCTTCTCTCAGGATTCTGATCCGTTTGCCTATTTCTTCGACGCCATTACGGGGTGTTTCCGAAATGTCGCCGGTGAGATCTTCAAAAAAATCTACGTTTATGTGGGGTGGTTTTTTCTTGTTTTCCATGTAACACTCCTAACCCGGAAAAACCGGGGAATTGAAATGCCTATAATTGAAATGCCTATAATTCTCTGTAATGTTAGCCCTTTCTATGGGTAAATCAAACTCAGGTCCTTTGGATCCGGGTTATAACCGTCCAGTCAATCCTTTGGGTATTCTTCCGGTATGTGCACATTCTGAGCGGAGTCTTCGGCCCAAAATCTTTTCGAGCATACGGCCTATCCTGAGGACTCTGTCCACATCAACACCGGTATCGATCCCCATTTCATCCATCATGACCACCATATCTTCCGTGGATACAAGGCCCACGATACCCGGATCTTGATAATAGTATTCTCCGGTACCGGCAACCGGGACACCGTCTAAAAAATTGGCGGGCTGTCCGCCGGTGCCGCCCAGGGTCGATTCGAAATGTGTGATTCCGGCCTGAAGCGCTGCCAGAACATTGGCAAGCCCCCAACCTCGGGTGACATGAAAATGGGCCACATGTTTGGAGGGATCCGGAATTGCATCGAGAATCATGGAATAATATTCGTACACTTTGTTGGGCGGGGCAGATCCGTCATGATCGGCATGCTCGATATCGTCCGCCCCGATGTCAAGCCACCGCTGTGTAAATTCAACGGCCTTTTTCATTTCCGTGGGGCCCTCGATGGGGCAGCCCCAGATGGTGCTCACGGTCCCGCAGACTTTCATTCCTGCATCATGGGCTTTTGGAATATATGTTTCGCACATCTTCCAGTACTCTTGGAGTGAAAGCCCGGAGTTGGTTCGGTGATGGGATTCGCTGGTGGAGACCATAAACAGAATCCGGTCCGGACCATACCCCTCCTTGCATGCCTGGATCGTTCTGTCCACAGCTCTTTCCCGGATGGTTATGGCGGTAATTTCGACATCTTTCAATAAATGGCCGACTTTCTTACTGGCATGCAGGTGCTTTGAAAGGTCATCGGCATCCTTAAACTGGGGCATCACCTTGGGATTACCGAAATTGGTCACTTCCAACCGCTTGAACCCGGCAAGAATAAGCTCTTCGGCCACCCACAGCTTTGCATCGGTCGGAATGAATTTTTCTTCATGCTGGAAACCATCTCTTACCGTAATATCCCCCAACACCACCTTTTTCGGGTATGTTAATGAAGCCATCTGTATCCTCCTAAACCGGGTAACCCGGCCTATAGCTTGGCTATAACTAAAATTATCTGCCACCAAGGCATTAAGACACAAAGGAAATATTTTATTATGCTTAGTGTCTTTGTGCCTTCGTGGTGAAAAGAAAAAGTTTTGCCAAATATTACAAGAAAATTAATAGTAAGACGCTAAAATCGAAAATTCCCAAAAGAAGGATCGCCGATGGGCTGGAAAAGACTCACCTCAAACGCCATGGCCAGCCAGTTGCGAATTTCAGAAAATTTTAAGACCCTGTCATTCAAAAGACGCGCGCCACAGTAAAACGGATGGGCTTCTACGTCGTATTTTGTTATCATTCCCTGGCTGAAGGCTTCTTTTTCCGCTTCGCTCATGGGGTTTTTCTGCCGGTCACGTTTTCGTTCTTCGATGGAAAGCAGAACCCCGGCCGCACTCCGCCCGCTCATGACAGACGTTCTGGCCCTCATTGTGGAAAAGAGAAAATTTGGTTTGTACGCCCTGCCGCACATTCCGTAATTGGCAGCCCCGTTATCCGGTCCGATAACAAGTTGGATGCGGGGTACCTGAGCGCATGAAACCGCTCTCACCATGTCCGCACCATATTTGCCGATACCCATATGTTCTGATTCTGATCCCACCATGTAGCCGGGAGAACTCTGAATAAAAAGCAGCGGAATTTTTTCCTGGCAACAGCGGACGATCCATTCTGTGGCCTTTCGCGCTGCTTCAAAAAATATGATGCCGACGCCGTTGGATGCTAAAACGCCGATGGGCAGTCCTTTTATGCGCATTTTACCGGTTACGATATTGTCACCGCGCCCGGGGGCATAATCCTTTTTGTATTCGGAAAAAACGCTGTCATCGGCAATCGCTTCCAGAAATGCACGAACATTGATCCCCTGGTAAGCGGACGCCGGCAGGATTTCATAAACGGACGTTTCCGGAACTTTTGGAGGGGTTTCGGCATAGCGGTGGAACTGAAGTTTCTGGGGGGGCTCCAGCATGAGGATTTCTCTGACACGCGCAAGAGCTTCCTCCTGATTGGAACAAAAATGATCAGCCCCGCCTGAAATCTGTGTATGTATTGTTGCCCCGCCAAGGTCCTCTGCAGAAATGGTCTCACTGGTTGCCATTTTTACCAGAGGGGGACCGCCCAGAAAGCTGTAAGCCAGTTTATCGATCATCACCGATTCACAGGCCATAAAAACGATGTAGGCACCGCCTGCAGTATTACCGCCGGTGCTCAGGGTAATCTGTTTAAGGCCCATTGCCGACATCCGAGCCATATTGTAAAACATGGATCCGAAATGCTGGTCGTCGGGGAAAACTTCAGCCTGCATGGGAAGGAAAGCGCCGCCTGAGTCAGCGATATAAACGCAATTCAATCCACACCGTTCGGCAATGGCCTGGGCTCTCATATGCTTTTTGAGCGTAATTGGAAAATATGTGCCGGCTTTTACACGGCTGTCGTTGGCGAAAATCATGGACCAGTTGCCGTGAATTTTTCCCAATCCCGTTACAAGACCGCCGCAGGGAACATCCATAACCCCCGGATAATCCATTCCGAAACCGGCTATACGGCTGAGCTCAAAGAACTCGGTCTCCGGGTCGATGAGTTTTTCAATAAGTTCTCTGACCGGACGTTTACCTTGTTTAACCAGTCTTTCGACAGCTTTTTCGCCGCCCGGCCACATGGCCTGTTTAACCTGCTCGTCAAGTTTTTTTTCTTCATTTTCCCAGAACGATCTATTGGTCATAAGATTTCCTCTCAATCTTGTCCAAAATAAATTATTTGAAGCAACATAATCACACGGGGGCCCCTGGAGTAATGGAGTGTTGGGGTAATGGAAAAATCAGAGTTCCATCACTCCAGTACTCCAATAATTAAAGGCTATTTTAACACGAAGATGTGTTGACTGTTCGTTGTTAAATCAGAAAACAAATTATCTTGGACACTACTGAATTCTCTATCTACCTTTGTACACAGGTTTTCGCTTTGCTTGAAACGCGGCAAGGCCTTCGAGTCGATCCTCTGTTGGAATGGTTACCCAATATGCATTCGATTCAATACCAAGACCCGTGTGAAGATCGGTTTCGAGCCCGTAGTTGATGGCATATTTGGCCTGTTCAATGGCGATTGGCCCGGTTTCACAGATCATGGCGGCCATTTTTTGACATTCCTCTAGGAGCGATTCCGGGTCATATATTTGATTGACAAGCCCGATCTGCAGGGCTTCCCGGGCGTCCACGCGACGACCGGTAAATATGAGTTCCTTGGCTTTACCGCGTCCGATCAGCCTTGGAAGTCTTTGTGTACCGCCTGCCCCCGGAATGATGGCAAGACGGGTTTCGGTAAGACCCATCGAGGCATTTATGGCCGCGATCCGAATGTCGCAGGCAAGGGCAAGTTCCGTTCCGCCGCCGAGGGCGACGCCGTTTATGGCTGCAATCACAGGTTTATTGAGGTATTCGATGGACGTAAAAAGATTTCTTATGGTGAAAATGAATTCCTTTACCTGAAGTTCGTCAAAGGTGGTTCTTTCTTTCAAATCTGCGCCGGCACAGAAGGCCTTCCGGCCGGCACCCGTAATGATGACCACACGAACGTTGGCATTAAATTTAAGTGCATCGACCTGCTCCTTAAGAGAATGAAGCAATGCAAAATTAAAAGAATTCATCACCTTGGGTCGGTTTAGCGTAAGAACTGCGATGCCATCCTTTTCTTCTGCCAAGAGGACCTTTTCGTTCATGAAATCTACCTTCCGGCAGTTTAAAATGCCTAAAGTGCCTAAAATGCCTAAAATGATCTAAAGTGCCTAAAGTTTAAATGCCTAAAATGCCTAAAATGATCTAAAATGCCTAAAGTTTAAATACCTAAAATGCCTAAAGTGCGCCCTGGTGCGACTCTTTCTTATATTTTGATCTGGCTTATACATCATTACAAACCTATACTCTCGGGAGAGATGGGTAAAGTTATTGATAAGCGAATAATTTGCACTGCAAATTTTCGAGTTCGCTTTTCAAGATTTTTGGCAAACTGCTTTCGTTCCATGCTTTACCCAATTTTAGGCACTTTAGGCATTTTAGATCATTTTAGGCATTTCAACCTTAGGCATTTGACACTTAACACCCGATATATCGAGAGATGACGATCCGCTGGACTTCGGAAGTCCCTTCTCCAATGTCCAGCAGTTTCTGATCGCGATAAAACCTTTCCACATGGTATTCCTTCATCAGACCATATCCGCCGTGGATCTGGACAGCATGGTTCGCCACCCGTCCCATGAGTTCGGAACAGTATAGCTTGGCCATGGCGGCCTCTTTTTCAAAAGGTCTTCTGTGATCTCTCAGCCAGCAGGCTTTGTACAGGAGATTTCGTGCGCATTCGATTTCAAGGGCGCAGTCTGCCAGCTTGAATGCAACCGCCTGGAATTTGCAAATGGGTTGCCCGAACTGGACTCTCTTTTTGGCGTATTTGAGTGCGGCTTCATAAGCGCCCTGGGAACCGCCGAGTCCCATGGCGGCAATGGAGAGCCTGCCCCCGTCCAGGGTCGAGAGCATCTGGCGAAAACCGTCTCCCTTTAGACCCAGAATATTGTCTTCGGGGATCCTGACGTCATTGAAGTAGAGTTCAGCGGTGTCTGAAGCACGCCACATCATCTTTTTGTGCATGGGAACAGCTTTGAACCCCGGAGTTCCATGCTCTACCAGAAAGCACGTGTATTCGGGCTTGCCGCTGGGCCTTTTTCCGGTAACCGCTTGAACCGTGACGCCCATGCTAAGTTCACTGGCGCCATTGGTGATGAATATTTTTGATCCATTAAGAACCCATTCATTCCCGTCCTTTACCGCGGTGGTTTTGCTTCCTCCGGCATCGGAGCCGGCGGAAGGCTCCGTCAGACCGAAACCCCAGAGGCCTTTGCCGGCACAAAGTTCGGGAAGATATTTTTTCTTTTGTTCCTCCGTACCGAAATAGTATATGGGGCCGATTCCCAGAGAGTTGCCGGCTGCAACGGTGGCGGCTTGAGATCCATCGACTCTTGCAATTTCTTCCACAGCAATGATGTAGGACAGATAATCCAACCCCTGACCGTCATATTCTTCTGAAACAAACATGCCGAAAAGGCCGATTTCTCCCATTTTTTGGGTGAGTTCAGCGGAAAACGCCTCTTTTTCATCAAGTTCAAGAGCGACCGGCGCAATTTCGCTTTGTGCAAATTTCCGGACTTCTTTGCGAATCATTTCCTGTTCTTTTGTTAGATCGAAATCCAATGCCACTCTCCTTGAAATTGAAAAAAAATTAGCATTTTTGAAATGTTTCTACTTTTATGTCCGGCTTTGAAGACAGCTTGAAATGATGAATTCGTTAATGGTCTTCTGAAGGAAACATTAACGGCACTTCCAATTCGGTTTCCGTTTTTCCAAGAAAGCGTCGATTCCTTCCAGGGCATCCTCTGTCGCACACAGCGAAGCAAACAATTCATCCATATAGTCAAGGGCTTGATGGTAAGGAATTTCAGACATGGCGTATACGCCGGCTTTTCCAGTCTGCACCGCCAGGGGACTCTTTTGAGCAATTTTGGCGGCAAGCGCCATGGTTTCGGCTTCAAGTTCGTCGGGCGGCACGATTTTGTTGATAAGTCCGAGCCGTTCAGCTTCAGCGGCGGAAATAATATCTCCGGTCAGGATCATCTCAAGGGCTTTTTTGCGGCCCACATGACGCGCCAGGGGAACCGCCGGACCCAGACAGATCAATCCCACGTTGATGGCGGTGGTTCCGAACCGCGCATTTTCGGCAGCCACTGCCAGATCACAGGCAAAGACAAGACCTGCGCCGTTGGCCACTGCAGCGCCTTTGACCGAAGCGATCACCGGCTTTTTCATTCGCGGCAGGGTATGGTAGAATTCATCCATTAAATTTAAAAACTCCCGGAGTTCTTTGGGGCTTTTCCCCTGGAACTCCGGAAGAGAGATGCCGGTTGAAAAATGTTTGCCTGCCGCTCGTATCACCACTACACGCACCTCGTCGTCTTGATCCAAATCCCGAAGGGCGTCATTCAAAGCTCTGGCAAAGGGGACATTAAAGGTGTTCATGTCTTCGGGCCGGTTCAGCGTAATCAGTCCGATCATATCCTGCTTATCGACTAAAATGAGTTTTTTTTCCATGACACACACTCCTTTTTTGATAACGAAACGTTGATAAATTTGTAAAAAGTGAAACGTGAAATGTAAAACGACTACATTTAGTAAATTAAGAGGCAATATAACAAAACATATAGACTTTTCACGTTCAACCTTTTACTTTTTACGGAACTAAAAAAGCGGCGGCTGGCAACCGTAATTTTTTGAAAGGCATCATAGCATAAATATCGGCCGGTTCACATTATTATTCGGCAAGATCGATATTTTTGCCAGTCATTATGAGCGAGCGCTCGGTCACAAGATAATGATCATTTGTATCCTCGGCTGTCAGATTTGTCAATATCTTTCTTATTCCCTGATTTATAAGGCATTATCAGGCGTAAAGTTTTTCTATTCCGAGGAAAAATATTGACATGGGAAACTGGAACGTGGTAACGATTGTGAACGAGCGCTCGGTCAGAATAAAGGCCATATTCGATCATAACTTGATAGTATAGAAATTTCCTTTTTTGGACACAGACCCGCCTCCCACGCAAGCTCGCCCGCCAGCCAAGCCCGCCCGGCATTCGCCTGAGGCGAAGCCGATGGCGGACGGGCAAGGCGAGGCGGCCAGGGGCACGAGCGGGCAGGTGAATACAGATTGTCAAGATTCTTAAAATAAAAAATAATATTATTATCTGTGAATATCTGCGAAAATCTGTGTCCTATTTAACTTGAGCAAATTGATAGGATTATAACAGAACAAATGCGTGCCACAAAAGGAATTCCCACTCAGATAAAAAACCCTGTTCTTGTGGAGCAGCGGCATCTCCAGATTGTTGATGCTGCGGTTCAGCTTTTCATCAAACAGGGGTTTCACAAAACCACGACACGGCAGATCGCTCGTGCCGCCGGCCTTTCCATCGGTTCATTGTATGAATATGTCGCTTCCAAAGAGGATATCCTGTATTTGGTTTGCGATGCAATCCATGCAGAGGTCGAGCGGGGTGTGTCGGAAGCAATGGAAAGAGCGGCAGGAGGCCGAAAGTCCCTGGCTGAAGCCATC
>Ga0307376_10003496_pt1 | contig 14665 bp, 15 predicted proteins | sample TR2MG_FD_202536 | JGI IMG/M metagenome (GOLD analysis project Ga0307376, IMG submission 202536) | Soil microbial communities from Risofladan, Vaasa, Finland - TR-2 | ecosystem: Environmental > Terrestrial > Soil > Coastal area > Acid sulfate soil | place: Finland: Risofladan, Vaasa | collected...
AAATCCCTGTGTGTTGTATTGTTTGCTACAGGAGTAGTGAAATCAGTATTAGGTACAGCCGAAAGCCCAACCTCACTTTTAGTAACAACATGAGGATTCCCTGTAACCAAACCTCTATGAGTAGTGTTTAATCCAACAGCAGTATTTAATGCTGCAATATCTATACTATCTACCAAATCACCCACTATGACACTTCCTGACAATTCAACACTTCCTGCTACTTTAACATTCCCATTAATATGCAATAATTCATCTGGAGCATCAGTTCCTATACCCACCTTACCATCGCTCTTTATATAAACTCTACCAATAGCAGATTCTGAAGCACCTGTGGCAAGTACTAAATCAGTAGCATTCACACTTGCAGTAAATGCAGCAGCTGCCTCTGCCCATATTGAAGCACCAACTAAGATTGCATCACTACCACTTGCTTCTTCTGGAGCATAAAAATCTATTTGTCCTAATATTTGTCCAGCTACAACCACTGATTGAGTTGTAACTAATTCAATAATATTATTCCAAGATTGAAAAGTCCCTGTTATTGATGTACTTTTTCTAACAAAATGATTATCAATTTCAAGATTCCATTCACCTTCATGTTCAAATATACTCCATCCAAACCCATTAAATATGTCTTGTAAAAAATTACTTGACTTTATTCTATTATCAAGACTATCAATAGTTGAAACATTCAACCCTCTGAATGTTGGCTTATTTCTTTGACCAAGTTTTTGATTAATTTCATTTAATCTTAAAAATTGTTTATAATCAAATTGTTTTATCATGACCTTAAATTCCCAAGAATTCTTGCCCAAATAGTTATACTATCTATGTTTAATTGTGTATTGGTTGCCGCTCCTGTTATCTCAAATCTTGCACTGTCACATTCTTTCCATCCAGGAGCAGCAAATGTAAAAATAACTGTAGTAAAATAAGTTGAAGATACCGCCAAATCACCAACCATTGTATAAGAAGTGTTGCCTCCATTTATGTACATTTTACATGGAGTAGTTTTTACGTCAGTAGATTTATAAGAAAGTTCAACAGTATATACATACTTTCGTGGACCAAGTTTTTTGAATATAATATCTGGAGTTGTGTATGTTGGAGCATCATAATCAGCCGATGCAAAATTAAAGTATAATATATTACCAGAGCCATCTACATACACAGAATTACCTACACTATCATATATAAAATTAGAACCATTAAGTGTACTTGAAAGTCTTGTTGCTCCATACGAAAAAGAACCACCTAACATATCATATATACCAATATTACCAGCAGTATATCCATATAATAATAATTGTTGTGTTATTGCATTGTATGTTATTCCAGATGCTCCATTTATATATAAATTAGTATTGTACCAAGCAAGGTCAATATATGTTCTAAATTTTCCTTCTATGTTTTTTCTTGTAAATAATCTGCTTATACCTTTTCCATCATGAAGAAATAGTCCAATTTTATTCATCCAAGCAACACCAAATGGAGTTACAACAACTTTGTCTTGTGAGGTTATTCCACCATCTCCAGGATAGGTTGCCACTGTTTCTGTTAATATTTGAGAATCATCTATTATTCTTAATGTTTTCTTTTTAAATTCATAAATTAAACCATTAAAAGAAACTAATCTAACAAGAGAATCTCCATCTCCATCTGATGAAACTATCTGATTTGATAATAAAAATTTATCTGGCTGGTCTACTTCTGATGGATAAATAGCATCTCCTTCATGTTTTGCTGTTGCTGTTAATCCATATTTTAATCTTCTTGATGTGTAGCCAACATAAACTTGCCTTCCAACAATACAAGATGTTTTCCATCCTTCACCAGTTCTGCCTATATCTATATATTTTTCATCCGGACTATGTCCCGTTTCTAATTCATATGTATAAGCCTCAGATGGTTTGTGCATTCCTTCATCTGCAACTCCACTACAATTTAAAGCAGCAAAATAATCATTGCCATCTGCAACAAAAACCCATGCGTTTGTATTTGGTTCATGTGGCAATCCACCACCATTTTCTAAATCATATGTTCCTTGTAAAAACCATGTATCACCACCTGTCTCTCTTATATAAACTTTCAAATGTGTAACTCTTGGACCAATAGCAGCCTGAAGAGCAGCAGTACTTGCACCTCTTGCCATGTGAGCATAAATGTAAACATCTGATAAAAAAGTCCCGGCACCATCATAAGTCGCAGCTACATCAGCAATATCTACATTGTCAGCAGCAACAGTCAACAATGATTCTTGATTACCATCATAAACCAAACTACACGCAACATCCCAACGTTTTTCCCAACCATATGCTCTTCCATTTGAACCTCCTGGATAAGTAAGAAAATCAACAACAATACTACCAGCAGCATATGAGCCTCCATTTATAGTAGTGTTAAGAGTCCCATGAACTAAACTTGGTGCGGGTAGCAAAGTTGATACTGTATGATAACCAGTATCATTATAAGCATTTGTTGCTGAGACAAATCTTGATTTATTACAATACCCTCTCCACTTAGGAACAGAACCAAAATTCTTATCAGCTACTCTTAAGTTACCATCAAAAGAATGAAAAATATGTTCAACAGAAGAACCACCAAGAGTAAACTCAGCAGCATAATTAGTGCCTCCAGTTAATTCACTCCCTGCTGTTGTCCCATATTCAAACAAATCGACAGAGCCATTACCTCTTCCAGTTAAAAGCCACTCCCTTTCTCCGTTTGCACCCGCTCGAGTTTTATCTGAACGCATATTAAACAAACTTGTTTTACCACCAGGAATATTAGAATTTTTAGTACTGTCTGCATATTTGCCAATAGTACGTAATTGTCCTGTAATATCAGGTACTAATCCAGCAAGTCCAGCACATTCTCCAGGAATTAAATCCCTTGAATGTGCTTTATTTGCAAGTCCAAAGTCAAATCTATCTACTATGAATGGTTCTTTTGGCATTAGTTATTATCCGTAAGTATATGTTCCATGAATTTATTATTCAATGTTTGTTGTACTCGTATAAATTCTTTGAGGTCAGCTTTCATTTCCTTAACATCATCTGCTGTATTTCCAACATCATCCTGTATTGAATTAACATCAAGCTGTATTTGTACTACTGCTTCTTCTGTTTTATCTATATTCTTATCCATAAGAACATCATTCTTTTCAAGTATTTCAATCGCTTTATCTCTATTGCCATTAGCTTGAGATTGTGCCATTGCAAATATTAATAATGATAATATAAAACCAAGTGTTAATCCTATTTTTCCTGTGTTTCCATTGAGTTTAAATGGCATAACTATATTCCTTCTATTTCACCAAGAGAGTAATGATTACCGTCTTTGTCTTTAAAATCACCACCCCAAGTTCCTCCAATGAATTTCCAGAACTTACCAAGCGGCTCATGTGCTTCTGTAGTTTTTTGATATACTCCATCAATAAACAAATTGAAATCAACTGCCAATCGTTTATAATGAAATGAATTTAAAGAATGAACGCCAAACTCAACCTTAGAATAAGCATCGCCAAAAGTGAGGGAATAACCAAGGAGATTTGCATATTGAATTAACAATGCTATCATCTTAGTAAACTTAGCTTGACGTTCAGACAATTTCATTACATCAATGTTCCTTTTTTAGTAATAGCAGCTCTACTTGCCATAGCACCTAATGCTAAAATAATACCATTAACTAATTCACCTGCATTAATCGCTTCATTAGCAAACTGTATAAGTAAATGAATTATGGCACTTATAGCTACCATATATAATTTATAACCACTAATCAACTTTCTTAATTTGTTAAACATTTTACTCTCCTATTACTTCTACTGTGTTAAACTTACTGATTGTCATTGGATTGCCTTTCAGAAGTTTAACTTTTGGTTTATATAAATTCCACCTACAAATATCAAGTGGTGTTTGTTCACTTGCATTAATATTCAATCCCAATCCTTTCTTTAATCCCCAAGCTGAAGCTCCACTACACACAACCTTAGCTAATGTTTCTTCATTATGGAAAACACCTTTAAGCATTGTCAATATCCATGTAGGTATTCTACTAAATATTGAAAAGAAGTTAATATGTTCATCATCTATGCCAACTCCAATAAGATGAAGAAAATCATAAGGAACACCATCAAGAGAAATTATAACTTCTCCAAATTTCTGTTCATCAAATTTCTCTCTAACATCATCTCTTAATTCAAGATAAGTAATATCGCCATCAGTGTCTTTAACTACATCTTTCATTGGTTTAAATCTTGCACCTTTACCATTAGCAGAGAAACATTCAATCTCTCCACTTTCTGGATTTAATGCAAGTATTTCAACATGAGAAACTCCTCTACTGATAAGTTTAATTAAATATGATACCCAACCTTTTCCATTGACAGCGAAGATTTCGCCAACCTTTGGATTGCTTGGATAAAATGTTTGCTTGCTCATTCTATTAACCTCTCTAATCGTTTATAATTACTTCTATCACTTATAACATCTACAATAATATATGCTACAAAAAGTGCAGTTGTTATAATGTATGGTTTTAAAACATGCTCTTTATATTCATCTGAATAAACTTTTTGTATTTTGTATTCATAAAGTGGAAATGTACTATTTTCAAATAAGTCGGGATATTTCATTGCAAGTAAATATAAATCATAATTGAGAGAAGTTTCCTCTCCCCAACCATAACCATCTTCTGTCTTTATTGGTATTTCTTGTGCTTCACATTTATCAACCAAAACAATAAATATCAATAAAACTAAAATAAATATTAACCAATGTTTTATGTTCTCACTCATTATTCAACTCCCGATACACTTGTTGGTGGCTCAACACCACTCACTTTAGTAGGACTTAAAACCCCATTAATTGTATGTGCCCAACCGGTAGCACCCGGAAATTCAAATGTCTTTACAACTATATTTGTATCGTCAAGGTCGGCATAAGCCACTATTGCGTGAGTATCATCTATTCTACAAATCTCACTATAAGTAGCATTAAGGTCGTGTTCGTACATATCGTTTCCTGTAATTTCATAACTGCCATCAATGCTTAAAGATTGAATATGTTGGTCAGTAGCATTATCCCTACCGTTTATAGCATAAATATTATTAGTAAGTTTTGCCATACTCGCATAGTTGCCACCAACAATCTCTATTTTAACCGAATCAGTAGTTGTTGCATTATAACTACCGTCTAAGGTAAAAACTACTGCCATAGCATCCGTATTCTGATTTCTGTAAACATTAAGATAGTGAGTAGCATCTATTTGTTCTAAATTATGCCAAATTGCGTATGTCGGCTCAAATTCTCTTTCATATAATTCGGTGATATTGTCAGCACTTGCATCTACGCTAAATGTAGCAACATATCCATCATCGCCACTACCTCCATACGTTACTATGAAGTGTGTAGCATCAATAACCACTATATCCGGTGTCTTTCCCTCGTTAGTATCGTGAACTAAGTGGTCTATGTAGGTTATATTATCATAAGCACCATCCATACTAAATGTAAATACTTCGGCTTGAGTTGATGGTGTATTTCTTGTTGCACCGACATAATAATTTCCTGTTAGATGTTTAATCGCACCATAATTATTAGTTACTGCATATAAACTAACTGAATCAATCGTTGTGAATGTATATGCGGCGGGTTTCGCTAAAGTAAGTGTTTTTATGTTTACATTTGTACCGTATTCCCAAGTTAGTAAAAACTTATTCGTGTCAAGTTTAAGTAAATATGGATTATTTCCGTTACCCATATCTTCGGTTTCGCCGTTATCGGTTATATCATAAGCACCGTCTATTGTGAATGTACGTAATGTGACCTTTGAAGCCGCGCTATACCACGCCAATAAATAGTTAGTAGCATCTATTGACCTTATATGTAATCTACCTGCTTGCGCACCGGCGGCGAATCTAACTGAATCAATCAATGTTGGTGCGGCTAATTGTCCAAACGCCCAAGACGAAAGCAATATAAATAATAATAGTTTTTTCATCTTAGATTATCACCAATACTAAGCTTGGATTAAAATACATTCTATCTGCATGCGTAGCATAGCCTATTACCTGTACACATTCACCTGCCACAGTTGGAGCAGTTTGTGATAAAGTATTAGTAGATGTTCCTGTAACTGTAAGATAAATCAAACCTCCGGGTGTCCACTCCCAAGTATCATCTCTTGCATAACCCTCTAATAAAAATTCACCACTTGCAGTTGTTGCTATTGTAGCAATAGCCATCATTAAACCAGGCTTTGTAGCATCGGTAGCATCTGCAAATTCTACATCTTCATCAGCAGCAATATATACTACATCACCAAATACAACATTCCCAGCATTACCATTAGTATGTACTCCCTTTTTCCCACTTGCTGTATGGTCTGAATCTGGCGCAGAATCTAATTTAATTTCATAGGTTAGTAAATCTAAATCACCACCTAACTCTGGTGAAATGTCCTCAACAAGAGTAGATATTTCAGTAGTTACACCTGTTTTTGCAGTATTTAATTCTATGGCTGTAATTATCGCTGATGAATCTGCTACCCATTGTGGGTCTAACTCGTCACCTGTGGTAAAATTAGTATATAGTGCATCATTTTCAGCCTTTGTCTGCAAAACAGTTCCAGTACTATCACTTGATTCTACAAATTCAGAAACATCACTTAATGTTGAATATAAACTTGCTTCATCAGATAACAACGGTTCTTTTTCAGAATCTAATTCAGCAATTGCTGCTTGAACATTAGTTGCTGCAATATCCCCTGTCGCACTTGAAGGAGTTTGGATAGCAGTCTGTAGAGCTCCACCACCAGCTCCACCACCAGATGAGATTACTATATAATCAATCTCTAAATGATGAGTAGCTAAACCACTCTCTAAATGTCTAAATCTTCCAATAACTGTTCCAGCATCTACATAAGTAGCAGGTACTAAAATTTCTGCTGAATATAATATAAATTCTGTTGTTGCTGGTATAGTTATAAAGGTGTCCCAAGTAGCACCATTATATAATTCAAAAATCATTGTATGTGAAGCAGAGCCATCATATTCTAATCGTGTTTTGATTACACTAAAAGTAGTTACGCTTGTCCATGTAAATTGAACTGTTAAAGGATTTGTAGCTGTTGCTGCACCTGTAAGTTCTCTTATGTTAAATTCTGAATCATCATAAGGAGTGTCTATTGAAGACAAAACATCTGCCAATAAATGACTTGCTTGGTCAGGAGTACCATCGCCCGACGTTACCCAAGTTTCTGCATCAATATCATATTCTTGGTTTGTATCTCCAAAATTAATTGCAGTTGGGTCATAGATTACAGGGATAAGAATACCTACTTCTTGTAAAGCGGTTTCGACTTCTGTTCCTGTATAATAATCGCCAGAATCAGTAATATTAACTTCAGAACCAACTTGGTCATCTGTGTTTGTTACCTTTGCAGTATTTAAACCAATAGCATCAAAAGTAGCACTATTAATTATACCTGCAATTAAAGTTGTAGCAACAGGTACTAACAAATCGTCAGCACCACCATCGCTTGTAATATTTAATTGAGTTGCATCGTTAGTGCCTACACTTAAAGCTGTAGGAACATTAGTATTTAAAGCATTCCATGTTCCACTTGAAGCTATTTCATTATCAGCCCATGGATTATCTGTATTAACCCAATCAGCTGTAATAGTTAATACTTGACCTAAATTCCAATTAATTACTACCTGTGTTGAATCTCTAACTTCTGCTAAAAATACAGGGTCAGTTTCTGCTCCCGCTGGTGGAACTACAGAACCTCTTGCTGCTCTACGATAATTATTTTCCGAAGCATCCCAAATTAATAATGAATCATCATCAGCAACCCCTGCTCCAATGTCTACAAGAGTTAAAAAATCGTCATCTGGAGCATTACCTGTATATAAAGCATCATTATCAGTCTTTGTCTGTATGTCTGTTCCTGTAGTATCTGAACGTAAAAAGTATTGTGCTAAATTTGTACGAGTAGCGTTGTCAGTAGTATCAGCTTTTGCTCCTAATTGTGTTTGGGCATTACTTGTAAGTGAATTAATATATAAAAGTTCAGCATCAGTAACAGTTCCGTCACTTCCGTAAGTAGTTGAAGCTGTGTTACCACCAACTAATAAATTTGTTGAGAAATGTCCGCTTCCTGTAACATCTAATGTTGAATCAGCATTTTCTCTATTGACTCCTACTCCATCTGCAGTTAGAAAGAGTTTACTCCCACCTGCTAATGTCATACCATAACTTCCCTCCTGTTGTAATATTCCACCTGAAGCCATAGATATATTACCAACTTCTCCCGTAATCCATATACCACTTGAGGCAAGTGTAGCACCACCAAAAGCATCATAAGAGCTAAATCCTGATGTTGCGTAAACACTTCCACCAACTCTTGCATTACCAGAACTAATTATAACTAAGTGATTAGTAGTATCCGAAAAAGTAGTCTGTCCTGTAACTGTTTCGTTATGAGCCAATGAAAAGAATTGACTTGAATCTGCCAACCATACTGGGTCTGTTTCATCTCCAGTGGTAAAATTAGTATATAAAGCATCGTTCTCAGCTTTGGTTTGTATATCATTCCCTGTAGTATCACTTCTTAAAAAATATTGTGCAAGATTAGTTCTTGTAGCATTGTCTGTCGTATCAGCTTTAGCATCTAACTGAGTTTGTGCATTGCTTGTAAGTGAATTAATATAAAGTAATTCAGCATCAGATACAGTTCCATCACTTCCATAAGTTGCTGCACTAATATTTGTTGTTGCAACTATTCCACCATCGGTTGTCCAATATCCATCAGTAGAAATGTTTTCCCAATTCTCTCCATTAGAACCAAGCAATTCTTCACTTGTAACAGTTGTTTCACTTAAATCAATTCCTGTTACAATAGAACCACCTGAGATTTTATATCCATCTACAAAGTTTCCATACCTCCAATCCGCAGCATCTATAACTTGATAATCTCCACCACTACCATAATTATGTCCTGAAAATAAAACTGATTTACCACCATTAGTCATAGGTGATAGTAACTTCATATTTGCATACACAACAGTATGCTCACCACCATCATGGACTACTGTATTATCTTCATCATAAACTTTAAAAAGATGTCCATTAGTTCCAGTAAAACGAACATCACCTGCATGATATTCACTTTCAGAATCAAGAGTAATTTTATAATAATTAAGTGCTTGACTTGCAGCACCAGCAAGTTGGTCGCCACCTTGTTCAGATTCAAAAGTTAATCTTCCATATGCTTTCAACTCATCATTAATTATAGCCTCTCGGTCAATAACTCCTTTGTATACTCCACCTATATTAATTTGACTATCAGCTCCAACACCAGTAGACTGTTGATCACGTCCTATAATAATATTGCTATCACCAGTTGTTAATTCATCACCTGCTCCAGTACCAATAAAAGTATTACTCTGTCCAGTTGTTAATCCTGCACCAGCACCATATCCAATACCTACATTATAATCAAATTCAATTCCACCTCCACCTGCACCTCTTAACGCTAAATTACCCACAGCAGTATTAAATGACCCATCCTCATTAAGTTGCATTGAATTAACACCAACTGAAGTATTTTGTTGTCCATCAACAAGACCATACATAACCCCACTACCAATTCCAGTATTAGAACCTTTGGTTAATGTAAAATTACCAGCACCATACCCTAAAAATGTGTTAGTTCTATTTCCAAAAGAATGTAAAAACCATGCTCCATTCTGTTCTATTACACCAACACTGTCACTTGAAGTAGTTGGAAAATTAAAGTTCTTAAATATTGTTAAATCTCCATCTATGTCCACATACCCAAGTATGTGAAGGTCAGCATTCATGACACGTTGAGCCCACACTGGTGATAAAACCAGTGTAAGCATCAACATGTGGAGTAGCAAACAATGACGAACTGCTACCAGTTTTTTAAGTAAATTCATTTTAATAACCTCATGTTAATATCGCATATTCAATAGCTGCTGCTGTTCCGTCATCACTTAATGTGAATGTAGTATTGGCTTTTGGTAAAAATATTGCCTCACCTGCATTAAGTTTTGCTATTACCGATGAATGTAGAATCCAAACTCCATCATGGTCTACTTCAACACCAGCTGTTATTGTTACAAGAGAAGTATTCTCAATTGTTGATTTATAACCTGGAAATGATTCATTATAATCATATCCAGAATGTTTAATCCAAACTCCATCAGATGATGGTGCAACTATTGTACCTCCACCACTTGATTTATGTGTACATACACCATCTGACCAACCAGTACCAGTACCACTCCAATCTAAATCAATATTTGAAGAAAACAATGTTCTTGCAACATCAGAATCGATTGCTTTAAAAGTTCTTCCTTCAACTTCACAAGTGCCAACTGGAGTTACTTTTATTGCATAATCAATTTTATCTGCCATAATATATTATGTCCTTGCGTGTACTATAGTAGCTACCATGTGTCCTCTTTCTTCACTAATACCTATATAGTGAATAGTCAAACCATTATCTACTGTTTCAAGATAAGTCTTAATAGCATAAGCCATGCTTTCAGTGTCATCATCTGCACCAACTTCTATTTTCCCAGATGTTATCATAATTCTTTTAACTGTAACTAAATAATCAGGCATAATTATCTCCTTTGTTGTTCTGATTGTTGTTGTTGTATTCCTAATGGGACACCACAATATGATGCCACTTTTTTATCAAATTCTTGAGTCAATAATCTAATCTCTGGAACAATTTCTTGACCCCTTGAGAATAATAATTGTATAATCTGATACTTCATTTGTGCTGCTTGTAAATATCCTAAAGCACTTTGAACTGCAATCTGATTTCTTGCACTCTCAGATTGAATATCACCAACATATTTACCTACAACATTGTCTAAATATTTACCATAAGCATTTGCTTCTGCTCCTATTTGAGCAGATTCACCTTGTATTACTGACGCATAATTTTTTGCATCTGATGCTGATGTTGCTGCAAATGCCTGTGCCTCTGCACCAAGCAAAGCAGCTTCAGCTTGAATCCTATCACCATACATTCTTACATCTGCAGAATGTTCACCTGTATAGGCATTAGCCTCAGCAGCAATTTGACCTGCTTCTGCTGAAATTCTTGCAGCAAATTGTTTTGAATCTGATTGAACTTCATCACCATACGCATTTGCAGATGCTGTAATAAATGAAGAATATGCACTTGCATCAGCAGCAGCTTTATCTCCAGCAGCTTTTGCAATAACAGCCTGTTGTTGTATGTCTGCAACATATAACTTAATATTTTCACTTGCTTCTGTTGCCCATGCAGTTAGTAAAGAAGTTGCTTCTGTCATTTCACCTTCAGCAACTTTCAAATAACCCATTGCAACTGAAACTGCCGCTTGAACTTCTTCAGTGTCATGTTCTTGTAAAAAATCAAAAGCATCCATTGTATTAGCAACATCTCCACCAACATCATCGTCAACAGCAGCAGGAGCAGCATCTTCATCCCAATACTCATGTAAAAAATCTGCTGCTTTTTCTAAAGCAAATCTTAATCTTGTTACATCAAATACATCTGATGCTTCTAATTTATTTATAAGGTCTTGAGAACCTCCAGATATTACAGGTGCACCAGAGCTTCCTCCACTAACAGTATAAGTTGGACTTGCTCCAGGAGCAAAAGATGTAATATTTGGAATTGCAGTTAGTGTAATTGAAGGACTAAATGCAGCAACATTTGCAGGTTTAGCAGTTAAACTAAAACTTGGAGTCCATGTATCAGCAGCAGGTAAGTCTGTCAATGTTTGTGATGGAAAAAATTCACTAATAGTTGGTTCTGTTGGTGCTTGCCACACAGGTAAAGCACCCTCAAATTTTTGAATCAATGCACCCATTATCATAGAGTTATTAATATATATAGTACCAGTTGCCTCAACAGCGAATGTAACAGTTACTATTGTAAATGCTTCATTATGATTGCAATTCATAAAATCTTCACGCTGTCCAGCAGCATTAAGAAATGTTACGACTACAAAATGACCTGCATTATGTTCACATACTACTTCTGTTTCTCCATCAACATCAAAAGTTGCTACAACATTTGTAGTTGAGAAATCTAATTCAATTGCATCTTGTCCTTGCGTTCTCAAATAACCAATCTCTCTAATCTTTGCTTGAATCAACGCATATAAAACTACTGCTGGATTTAACTCTGTTGGAAATTCAACACCAGAAGTTTTTTCTAATCCAGTTATTGCAGAAGCATCATGGTCTACAAATTTAACATGACTTATATTCCCACTTCTTGTTCCTGTTGGATTTGGTTTTATAAACAGTGTTCCATTCTTAAAATAATACTTTGGACCAAGTGGAGTTGCTAAATTTGGACTACTAATGTCATCAAGTTCTCCTTCCCATCTTGGATGAACAAGGTCACAAGGTCTATAAAAATCACCATCATTTCTTGAAACATGTGATATCATAGTACTTGTTAATACAGTTGCTGTTTTCCCAGATGAATCAGTAACCGCTGTATTCCCACAAAATCTATGTAAAAGCATAGGATTAAGTGAAAACACAGTATTAACTATTTCTCTATGTGCTTGAGTTATCCAATCGTCCATCATTCCTTGGTCTATGAAGTCATAAGCACCTTCTGTTGTTCCAATTTTATCTAAAATCTGTTGGTCTAAATTTTGCATTGCCATTGTTAATACCCCAGCATATTAAGGTTTCTATTTGGTCTAATCACAGGTGCTTTTTCAGACCTTGGTTTACCACCATCTGTAGATGTAACAGCGTGCCACCAACGTGCATAATATGCCTTTGCCTGTCCTAAATCAAATTCATTTGCTGCTCTGATTTCATAACGCCTGCTCATTATATAAAAATAAAGAGCAGTATGTAATCTTTCACTAATTGCAGGAACATGTTTAGATAACTTCTCACTCTTAGTTATATCAATTTTTGGAACTGCACCCTCATACTTAACAACAACACCTTTTGTTAATGTTTCATCTATAGCAGAATAAGTCTTATTGCTATTAGGGTCACTGATTCCAATATAATTAGTAACAATTTCAAGCTTTCTATCAACTATTTGCCATCTAACATATTTCTGTGGATAATCATATTTACTTGCAGTAGATTCAGAATAACTTGTGTCTGGTGAAGTATCAAAATCTCCAGTATATGTCTTACCTAAAAGTTCTGGTATTAATTGATATGTGCCATTTGAATCTTTATAATAAACATCTTTTACTACTATTGTTCCTGGAGCTAATAAATATGATAACTTACCTCCAACTAAATTGATTTCTAAATTATAATCTCCAATAAGAAACTTCTCTCCATCATCATAAGCCTCATTAATATGAGTTATGATTTCTGGAAACAATACATCTGGAAATGTTTGTCTTGTCTGTAAAAACAGTTCTGTTAAATTCTTCATTAAGCACCATCATATATTGTATACTTGATAATAACATCAGCAGTGTTTGCTAAAGCATAAGGTGCTCCAGCCAAACGAAAAATAGCCCATTCTCTTGCCTTTAATTTGACAGTATATGAACCAGTAAGTCCAATTTCTACATAGTTTGTAACGTCTAAATTTTCAACAAAAATAAAACCTGGAGTAACTACATCTCCAAGTACTAAAGCCTCTTCAGAAGTTCCTATACTTTGAACATTTGTAATATGTAAATCTGAAGTTAATGCAATTTCCTTATCAAGCCAATCTGTTCCTTCTGGTTGTAAGGATAACGGTAAATAATCAACTTTTCCACGAATTCTCAATGTGCTCATTTCAAACTCCTATAATGTTGGGGTGAGTCGTTAAACCCACCCCAATTTATTATTTTATAACAGTACTATCTGACTTTACTTCTTTAATCATATTATTAATTATTCGCCATGTATAAATAATGTGTTGTTTCTCTATTTCTAAATTATCATAACGATTTGCTAATTCAATTTTTACTTCTTCAAGCATTTTATTTTGAATAGCAATAGTGTCGTTAACAGTAATTTCTTGAGAGAACAAACAACTAACAAATAGTATTAATAGTATTTTTTTCATTCAACATCCTTTTCAGTTATAAGAATATTAATACGAATATCATATTCTTTACCTTCAGGAACTTCAACTTTAAGAACTTCAACTTTATCTGGATTAGAATAAGTTATTTCCAACTCATTACCACTTGATATTGTAAACTCTTCCACTCCAGTATGTTGAGTATAGGCATCAACATGAACACTTTTAAGTTCCATGATATTGCCTAATCGCTATCAGCACTTGTCATTCTTTCCCAATCCGTTGCAGCTCCAGCATTTGCTACTTGGATAAATAAATCTCCAGCAGCAGTACTGAGGTATATCGAACCAGTTGCATCATAACCACCTACTTCAGCATATACAGCATCACCATTAGCCGCATCACCTGTGAATATCATAGCACCACTTGAGGTTTTAATGTCACTAACCATCGTACCATTCGCAGGATTATTATGAATCCAAAGTCCCGCTTGCATTGTTCCGTCATTATAGACATTAAACCCATAATCCAAATATGAATTTGGAGCAGTTTCTACTTGATAACCATTGGTTTCAATAGCAAAATTCGCAGTTGAGTTCCACAGAGCACGTGAAAGATT
>Ga0307376_10003503_pt1 | contig 14655 bp, 8 predicted proteins | sample TR2MG_FD_202536 | JGI IMG/M metagenome (GOLD analysis project Ga0307376, IMG submission 202536) | Soil microbial communities from Risofladan, Vaasa, Finland - TR-2 | ecosystem: Environmental > Terrestrial > Soil > Coastal area > Acid sulfate soil | place: Finland: Risofladan, Vaasa | collected...
CGGGATAGAAAGTCTTATTCGGATTCTCTTTTTTTAATCTATGTAATATTCCAATCTCTGTTCCGATTATAAATTTCTTTTTTTCACTGTTTTTTATGTATTTTAATATCCCCCCGGTAGAAGCCACTTTATCAGCAATACTTATTACATCCGGTGTGCATTCCGGATGTACTATAACTACAGCGTCCAGGTGCTCTTTTTTAAGCTGAATGATTTCTTTAACATTAATCATAATGTGGGTGAAACAATATCCATTCCATAATATAAGTTTTCTGTCTGTCTGACTCTGAACGTAACTTCCCAGGTACTTATCCGGTATGAATATTATTTCTTTGTTTTTAGGAATGGATTTTATTACATTTACTGCATTTGAAGATGTGCAGCAGATATCACTTAAGGCTTTAACTTCAGCAGTGGAATTTACATAACATACTACAACGGCATCAGGGTGTTCATTTCTTAGCTTCTTAAGCTGAGTTGCGCTAATCATATCAGCCATCGGGCAACCGCTGTTTTTATCAGGGAGAAGAACTTTTTTAGCGGGAGATAATATTTTAGCAGTTTCAGCCATAAAATGTACTCCACAGAATACTATAATCTTACCCTGTGCTTTTGATGCTTCTATGCTTAACTCGAGAGAATCTCCTACAAAGTCTGCTATATCCTGTACTTCGCCAATTTGATAATTGTGAGCCAGTATAATGGCGTTCTTTTTTGTTTTTAGTTTGATAATATTATCAAAAAGCTCTAGGTTTATATTCATATTTTTTTCCTCTTATACAGTAGGAACGCTTTTGTTATTTTAGAACAACATTTATAAAATTAAAATAAGCACTTTATTATGTCTGAAAACAGAATCAGTATTTTTCTATCTAATTAATATAGATTCGGTGATTACTCCCCACGACTAAAGTCAGGGGCTTCTACGGATTTGATACCGAGAGAGTCTAATCCAACTCTCAATATATTTAAGGAGGCATTATAATCACGATGCAAACGAACATTACAAATAGGGCAATCATGCCAACGATTAGAAAGTTCTTTTTTAACTATCATTCCGCATTGGCTACATCTTTGGCTTGTTCCTTTTGGGTTAATTGCTATGAATTGCCGACCAGCTTCTTCCGCTTTGTGAGACAATACAATAGCAAATTGACCCCATGCCACATCTGCAATACTTTTATTGAGTTTATGACCAAATACTTTGATTTGGTTACTCATCATATTTCTGGTATTAAGTTTTTCAATACAAATAATACCAAAACGATTAACAATCTTTCTGGCTTCTTGATGAATAAAATTATGACGCCTATTAAAAATTCTTTCGTGAATATGCACTACAATCTTTTTAGCCTTCTGTCTTTCAGGAGTGCCTTTAGTCTGTTTAGACAATTTCCTTTGAGCTTTTGCAAGAGCCTTTTGGTCAGTCTTAAAAAAGCAAGGATTAGCAATTTTATCTTTGGTAGAAAAAGTAGCAAAGTTTTCCAAACCAACATCAATTCCAACAGCTTTTTCAGATGGGGACAATGGTTTAGATTCATACTCTACCGAGAAACAAACATACCATTTGCCTGCTTGTTTTTTAATGGTGCAAGTTTTAAGAATTCCCATTATGGAACGATGAAGTTTAATTTTAATAGAGCCTATTTTAGAAAGCTCAAGATGTTTGTCTTTAATTTTCCAACCAAAACCAGCTTGCTTATAAGTGAAACTATCGTAACGGTCAAAACCTTTAAATCTTGGATAACCGACCTTTTTATCACCGTTTTTAACTCTACTAAAAAAACTTTGAAAGGCTTTATCTACTTTATCAGCAATATTTTGAAGTACTTGAGAATAGACATTACTAAGAGATGGTCTTTCTTTTTTCAGAGCAACAATGGACATACTTTGCTGAAAGTAGCCAATGCTTTTTTTATCCTTTTCCCAAGAGTTTTTTCGTTCCTCAAGAAAGTGATTATAAAGCCAGCGACACTCATTAAGTTGCGCCTGAAGAAGTCTTTTCTGCTTCTTAGCTGGATACAAACGATATTTAAGGGACTTAATCATATATTAGATTATCCCTTAAAGAAAGAATATTATCAAGGGCAATTCATCCCTTATTTAAAAGCAGGGGCTTTCTTGCCTAATATTAGTAAAAAAAGAAATTAAAAAAAAGCTTATCAACTTGAAAGATTTATTTATTTTTCTTTTAATGTTATTATTTCAAATTTAGATACATTTAATTGAAATTTAAAATACCTTTATAATTTTAGTGGGGATAATTCCTTGAAGCTGATTATAAGCGAGAAAGAAATAGCAGCTAGAAGAATTGCGCATATACTTGCCGGAAATGGTGTAGACCAGGAGAAAGTATATGGGGTTCCCGTCCATCACTTCAAGATTGATGGTGAGGATTACAGGGTTATCGGACTTAAAGGTCATATACTGAAAGTGGATTACCCGAAGGAATATGCAAACTGGTTTAAAGTAGACCCGATAGAGCTTATTGATGCTGAAATAGAAAAAATTCCCATCCAGAAAAAGATAATCCAGGCACTGAATAAAATTTCCAGTGATGCTGATGAGATTATCATAGCCACAGACTATGACAGAGAGGGTGAGCTTATTGGCTATGATGCAATGCAGCTGGTAAAAGAAAAAAACGCTCTTGCTCCTGCAAAAAGGGCGAAGTTTTCAGCAATTACTCCAAAAGATATAAACCAGGCATTTTCAAAACTGGGAAAAATTGATCTGGATCTTGCTTTTGCAGGAAGGGCAAGGCAGGATATTGACCTGATATGGGGAGCCACACTGACACGCTTTATATCCCTTGCCACTTATCAGATTAAGGATAAATTTCTTTCGGTGGGAAGAGTACAAACTCCAACTCTTACCCTTATTGTAGACAGAGAGTTGGAAATAAAATCATTTATCCCCACTCCTTATTGGGTTGTAAGTGTAAAGCTTAAAACAGAATCCGGTGAGGAATTTGAAGCCACTCATAAGAAAAAAAGATTTTTAAAGAAAGAAGATGCACAGAGTGTTTTTATTAAGCTGGGTGACAGGGGAACTGTCCTGGAAATAAATGAAAGCATTAGAGATATAAAACCCCCAACACCTTTTAATACCACTGCCCTTATAATAAGCGGAAGTTCAATTGGCTTTACTGCATCAAAGACTATAAATATTGCTGAAAACCTGTATATGAACGGTTGTATAAGTTATCCCCGAACGGATAACACGGTTTATCCTTCCTCGATAGATGTAAAAGAGATCGTAAGAATGCTTGGTAGTTCCGGTGAATATTCCCGGATGTCTGAAGCGGTCCTTGCACAGAAGAAGATAGTGGCAAGCCGGGGCAAAAGAAGATCAACAGACCATCCGCCAATTCATCCTACATCAGTTGCGCAAAAAGCCAACTTGAGCAGTGATGAATGGAAGCTGTATGATCTGATTGTAAGAAGATTTATATGCACCCTGCTTCCTGCAGCAAAAATTAAAATTATAATTGCAACTATTGGTATAAATGGAGAGCCATTTATTGCTAACGGCTCCAACATTATATATGAAAGCTGGATAAAGTTTTATCCGTACTATAAGCATAAAGATGTTTTTATTCCCCAGCTTAAAGAAGAACAAATAATAACTGTCACCGGTAAAGAATTGCTGGATAAAGAAACCAAACCACCTGTAAGGTATACCCAGGGAAGGCTGGTTGAAAAAATGGAAGAACTTGGTCTGGGTACAAAGGCAACCCGCCATACAATTATACAAAACTTAATCCTGAGAGGATATGTAAGTGGAAATCCTCTCCAGCCTTCTGAAAAAGCTATTGCAGTAGTCAAAATGTTAAAAAAACATGCTGAAAAGATATCATCCCCGGATATGACTTCAGAGCTGGAAATGTATATGGATGGTATTGTAAACGGGGATGAGACTAAAGAGGATGTTGTGGATAGGTCAAGAAAGATGTTAAGTGAAGTAATGACTGTTCTTCAAAATGAAAAGGATGAGATATCACAGGAGATAAAAAAAGGAATCAGAGAAGATCTGGTAGTAGGTAAATGTCCGGGTGAAAATTGTAATGGGGATTTAATTGTCAGAACTGCAAGAAAAACAAAGAAAAGATTTATAGGATGCAATGCTTATCCCGGGTGCAAAACTACATTTTCACTTCCACAGAAGGGTCTTTTGGTTACGACAAGAGAAGAGTGTAAGCATTGCGGATATCCTATAGTTAAAATTATAAATAAAGGGAGAAAACCCTGGGATTTATGTATAAATCCGGATTGTCCTGGAAAAGATGAGAAATATAAAAACTACAACAATAATAAAGGAAGCGAAAAGGCTCCTGATTGAAGCAAGTTTTAATCTTCCTTGTGATGTTATAGAGGCTGTTAAGAGCGCTGCTAAGAAAGAGATTAGTAAGAGAGCTAAAAAAATCCTTGAACTTACTTTAGAAAATGCAAAAATTGCAAAAAAACAAAAACTCCCCTTATGTCAGGATTGTGGCCTGGTTTATATTGATCTTGATATTGGTCCTGATATCTGCATTGAGGACAGCGGCAGCTTAAATAGCTTATTGAACCAGGCAGTAGCAGATATTTATATCAGTAATTATCTTAGAAAATCAATAGTTTCTGATCCGTTATATGAGAGAAAAAACACTTCAGATAACACCCCTGCAATCATTAGTACCAGTTTTACTTCCAGTCCTGGTCTTCATATAAAAATATATTTAAAAGGAGGAGGTAGTGAAAATTGTTCCTATCTTTATATGCTGAATCCATCAACCGGAGAGGATGAAATAATTGACCTGGTTTTGGATGTGGTAAAAAAGAATGTTACTAAATGCTGCCCGCCGGTAATTGTTGGTATTGGAGTTGGCGGGACGTCTTCAGAAGTGGTCAAACTTGCAAGGACAGCCAGCTTTAGAAATCTAGAGATTAGGAATCCGGATAAAAGATACAGGCAGTTAGAAAAGAAAATATTAAACGCAATAAATGAGACTGGAATAGGACCACAGGGTCTGGGCGGAAAAACAACTGCGCTAGCCTGCAATATAGAGTATGCTCCCTGTCATATGGCTTCCTTCCCGCTGGCAGTTTTTATGGGCTGTCATTCCACAAGAAGGGCTGACTCAAAAATATCGCCGCCATAAATGTCATAAGCTACAAACAGAGGCAAATCTTCTACTACTATTTCATGTACTGCTTCTGCCCCCAAATCACTATATGCAATGATTTTAATATCTTTTACTTTTGTAGAAAGATAGGCGGAAATGCCTCCTACTGATACAAGATAGACAGATTTATATTTTTTTAGAAGTTCCTTTATCTTATCACTTCTCCTGCCTTTTCCTATCATTGCTTTAAGTCCTGCCTTAAGCAGTGGTTCGGTTAAATTATCCATTCTGGCGCTGGTGGTGGGACCAATACTTCCGCTCTTTTTGCCGGGAGGGGTTGGTGAGGGACCTACATAAAATACAGTCTTATTTTTTAAATCAAGGGGCAATTTTTTATGGTACCTGATAGCATCAACGATTCTCTTATGAGCTGCATCCCTGGCTCCGAATATAGTACCACTTAAGTAAACGGTATCCCCGGCTTTTAATTTTTTAATTTTTTCTTCTGTTAGCGGTGTAGATAACCTGAAAGTATTGCCACTCATTTTTTACCGGTCTTTCTAATCCTTCCAGTTTTACTCATCATCAGTATTAAAATATCTGTCTCTTTTAAAATAATTGTCATAGGTATAAAGCGGTTTTCTGGTAGGAGGTGGTTTTTTATTTCTCCTTGAGCTAAAGACTAACATAAAAATTATAAAAATTATAAATAAGCCAATAAAACATAAAATTACAATTAAAAAATAGGTCAGCAGTTTTGTTTTTTTACCTTCTATATGTATTTTTTTCTCATCGCCATATTTTATATTCCATATGGCAATGTTATTATCCCCGATTATATCTGCATTGTTGATGGTTATTTTTACCGGAAATTTTACCTGATAGGTTATATTTAAAATATTACTGCCTGCTTTAGCCAGATCATTAATCCGGTTGTAGTCAGAATTTATATCTGAAGAGGCAAGTAGTGCCTCATCTATTTTCATATCTATATAATCTTCAAAGAAATATTCACTATGAAAGAAGTAATCAACTTTTTCCAGTTTGGCATAGAATCTTTCAGGAGGAGTTTCAGAGAAATTATCTATGGAAATATGCCGGAGAAAGTTTATGTCTTCAAAATTTATAGTGGAACTGAAGTGGGTATAGTCTTCTTCTTCATAAGTTTTGTATTCTCCTTCCGGGAGGTTTTCAAATATCTTGTCAAAAAGGGATTGATTCTGACCCAAAATCGCCTCACCCTTCTGCAGGTACTCCGTTTTAACTGCTATATCAATAGTTCTGGTGCCGGAATAATCAGAATTTATCTGGGTAAAGATATCAATTAGAGCCTCGTCGCAGGAAGAAATAAAAGGGATTATAAATATAAGTAAAATAAAAATTATTAAAATTTTTAAGTAGTTTGATTTTATCATTGTTTTTTTATCACATTTATAAATAATTCTAACATATCGAATATTAATATTGTAGAAGAAGTTGGCAATTCATTATATTTAACCTATTTTATTAATGGAAGATGTTAAGAATAATTTCTCTGCATAAAGAAAAATGAAACTAAAATAGGTTTGTTGACGTATATAATTAATGTGCTAGCATATTGAATCGACAATGGAAAACAGTTTTGTTTAATAGAATATTAATAGTTTTTTAATCTTTAAGCTTCTTAAAGTTATAATACTAAAATTAATTTAGAAGGGACAAGTGGGCAAGTAGTGGGTTTATATATAGGTTATGATATAGGGTCAATTAGTATCAACAGGGCAATCATAAATGAAAAAAAAGAAATAGTGGAAATCCTGCCATATACAAGACACTTTGGAGAACCTGTAAAATCAGTGAAAAAAGATATTGAATCAATGTATAAAGGTGGTTATAAAGATAGAATAACCGGTATTTGCTTTACCGGTTCGGGAGGCAAAGAAATTGCGTCCTTGCTTGGCCTTAATTTTATTAATGAAATAGAAGCAATAGTTGGCGCTGTAAAATTTTTATACCAGGATGCAAAAACTGTTATAGAAATTGGCGGCCAGGATTCCAAATTCATCGATCTTGCCTATGGTGATTATGCAATGAATGAGCTATGTGCGGCAGGCACAGGCGCTTTTCTCGACCAGCAGGCTTCAAGGTTTGACCTGACCATAGAAGAATTTACCAGGTTAGCATTAAAGTCAAAAAATCCATCAACCATTGCCGGCAGATGCAGCGTGTTTGCAAAAACAGATATGATACATCTCCAGCAGGAAGCAGCAAGCGATGAGAATATTATTCTTGGTTTATGTTACGCAATGGCCAGAAGTTTTAAATCGGGGATTGTAAAGGGTAAAAAATTTGTACCCCCCATAATTTTCTGTGGCGGGGTATCTTTTAACGAAGCCATGATCAAGGCCTTTGAAGATACGTTGGGGGAAAAAGTATTAATCCCAGAGCACAGGGCATCCATAGGGGCTATTGGGGCTGCATTAAGTTTAAGCTCAAAGGTAATGGTAGAGGATTTAAATATTTCCGGATTAGCAGATAAATTAGATGAATATCTTATAAATTTTAAATATAAGAGAGAAACATTTGCTCCTCTGGCTCTGGCTAAATCCAAACTGCCTTCTAAAAAAACTCTTAAATATAGTTTTGGCAATAAAAAAGTTGACGCCTATATTGGTATAGATGTCGGTTCAATAAGCACTAACGTTGTGGCTATAGATGAAAACAAAAAACTTATTGAAAAATGTTACCTGCGGACAGCAGGAAGGCCTATAGAGGCGGTAAGAAAGGGAATTGAGATTATTGGCAGTAAAGTCGGAGATAGAATCAATGTTAAAGGTGTGGGCACCACAGGTTCCGGAAGGTATTTAATAGGGGATTTTGTAGGTGCGGATATGGTAATAAATGAAATAACCGCCCAGGCCACGGCGGCGGCTGATATTGACAGCCTGGTTGATACTATCTTTGAAATTGGCGGTCAGGATTCAAAATTTATATCACTGGAAAATGGTGTGGTGGTTGATTTTGAGATGAATAAAGTTTGTGCTGCCGGGACCGGTTCATTTCTGGAAGAACAGGCTGAAAGGTTTGATATAAAAATTGAGGATTTCGGAGATATAGCATTGAAAGCAGAGAGTCCGTTAAATCTGGGAGAGCGCTGCACAGTTTTTATGGAAACCAATGTTTATTCCCATTATCAGAAAGGCGCCAGCATTGAAGATATCCTGGCCGGTCTTGCTTATTCTATTACCATGAATTATATAAACCGGGTGGTTGGAAGAAAGAAGATAGGTAAAAAGATTTTCTTCCAGGGTGCGGTTGCATTTAACAGGTCAGTTATAGCCGCTTTTGAAAATTATCTGGGCAAAGAAGTAATTGTACCAGAAAACCATGAAGTAACCGGGGCAATAGGGACAGCAATTATAGTGCTTAAAAATTCCCCCCAAAAGACAAAATTCAGAGGATTTGAAAATATATCTAAAATAAGCTACTCTCATAGTTCTTTTGAATGTAAGGGTTGCCCGAACAGGTGTGAGATAAAAAAGATTTCCATTAAAGGGCAGCCTTCATTATTTTATGGCGGCAGATGTGAAAAGTATGAAAAGGGAGACTCAAAAAGTAGCGATATTCCGGATTATTTTGCTGAACGTGAAAACTTCCTTTTGAATTCCTACGAACCTAAAGACAATAAAGGAGCAAAAAAAGTTGGTATGCCCTATTCTATGCTTACCCATGAATTCTATCCTTTCTGGAATGCATTCTTTTCAGAGCTGGGTTTTGATTTTATCCTGTCGGATAAGACCAATAAAAAGATAATCAACGATGGGCTCCAGTGCTCTGTAGCTGAAATCTGCTTCCCAATGAAGACCACTCTCGGACATGTGCAGAATCTTTTGGAGAAGGGAGTTGATTACTTATTCTTGCCCACTACCAGGGATATGCCTACCAAAGAAAAAAATATTAAAGGGGACAGGACTGGAAGTTATCCCTGTCCTTTTATCCAGGGGACCTGGTCAATTGTGAAATCTGCCATAGATACAGGAGAAGTTAAGATACTTGCTCCTATTTTTAATTTCAGTTTTGGAGAATATATAAAAGAAAAACAGTTGACCGGATTGGGTAAAGAGCTTGGAAAGGATAGAAGGTCAATAAGAAAAGCCATAAAGGAGGCTTATCTTGCCCAGAATAAATTTCACTCATCTGTTAAAAAAAGAGGGGAAGAGGTGCTTGGCAGCCTGGAAGATGACGAGATTGCAATTGTTGTAACCAGCAGGTCGTATAACAGTTGTGACAGGGCAATCAGCATGGATGTTCCCAGAAAACTAAGGGAACTTGGCTTTAAAGTAATTCCCATTGATTACCTTTCTGTGGACTCTATTGATCTTTCAAAAGAATGGCCAAACCTGTACTGGGAATTCGGGGATAGAATTATGAGTGCGGCTAAGATAATTAATAAAGACAGAAGGCTTTACCCGGTTTATATTACTAATTTTGGCTGCGGACCTGATTCTTTCATACTTCAGTATTTTGAGAGGGAGATGGACAGACCATTTTTAAAACTGGAGGTAGACGAGCATTCTGCAGGCGCTGGAGTCATAACCAGATGCGAAGCATTTATAGATTCCCTGATGAATGTAAAAAATAAGAAAGATTTTTCACCGGCCCAAACAAAAACTAAAGGAAAGGATGCTGTTTTTAAGAAAAGTCAGGGAAGGGTAATATATATTCCTTATATGGGTGACGGCGCTGTTGTTCTGAAATCTGCTTTCAGGTCAGAAGGAATTAATGCTGAGATGCTGTATTCTGATGACGAGACACTTAAACTGGGAAGAAGATATACGCTGGGAAAGGAATGTTATCCATTTATTATAACCACCGGAGATATTATAAAGACACTGGAACATAACGATCCAAAAAAAGTGGCTTTCCTCATGCCCCAGACGTACGGGCCCTGCCGGTTTGGACAGTATAACAAGATGCAAAAAATAATAATTAAGGAGTTGGGGTATGGAGATGTGCCCATTATTGCGCCTGGTGCTCCTGAAGGCAACCAGTTTTACAGGGAGTATGATATGCAGGGGTTAAGGGGATTCATACTGCTTATGAAAGCAATGTGTGGTATTTTTACTGTAGACTACCTGAATAAAATGCTCCGGCAAACAAGGCCTTATGAGATAGAAAAAGGAAAAACAAATAAAGTTTATGAAAAATATATAGAAGATGTATGCCAGTCTGTAGAAAATGATCCTATGTCAAAAACGCTGGACAGGATGGTCAGTATTTTAAGAGATGCCAGAAGAGATTTTGAGAATATACCAATTAAAAAAACAGATAAACCACTGGTAGGCATAGTGGGTGAAATATTTGTCAGGAATCATCCTTATAGCAATAATGATATTATAAAGAGAGTTGAAGCACAGGGCGGAGAGGTGGAGATCCCTTCATTTGGAGAGTGGCCGTATCATACTACTGCTACCAGAAAAATAGATATTATAACCAAACAGACTGATATTTATTATAAGATTATAAAATCATTTAGTATTAATGGTAACAAAAGCGGAAATAGAATTGGTTGCCGGGAACTGGCTGAGCTTACCGGTGATTTTGTAAGAGGAACAGGGTTTTATATCTCAAATAGGATTATTAATAAATTACTGGAAAATTGCCACCACAAACTGGAAAAGCCGCTAAAGGGTTTCTTGAGAGAAGATAAAGAAGCCGGCATTTATGATATCTGGGACAATGCCGAACCTTACATAATCAAGTGGTTCGGAGAGGCAGCCCTAAGTATCGGAAAGTCGGTAGACTGGATTGAAAATGGTGCCGACGGGATTATAAATGTACTGCCCTTTACATGTATTCCGGGGAATATTGTTAATGCTGTCTCAAAAAGGATTAGAGAAAAATATAAGATACCCTGGCTGAATCTTGCCTTTGATGGACTGGAGCAGGAAACAACTGAAACCCGTCTGGAAGCCTTTATGTATCAGGCAAAGCAATATAATATGAAGAACAAGAAATAGCAAAACTAAAGATTCCTATTCTTGGGATGGAATAAATAGGTTTCTAAGTTAAAGATTTTAATTTTTTCTATCTTTAATAAATTTTAATATAAAATCGCAATATTTTACATATTGCCTTATTGCATCTTCAACCGACCTGTAAATAATTTCATCTTTAGTATCGTTGTATTCATGTACTAGCCGATTTCTCATTCCAACACTTGGAGCAATTTCTTTAGCAAACTCTTCAGGATAAACATCTAAAGTAGTCAGTGCATAAAAAGGGCTTAAAATAAATCCTGGGCAAGGCTCATAAAGAAAATCCTTGATTATTTCCTACCTTAGAGCCTGCCCGGAAATAGAGTAATTCTTCCTAGATTTGAATAATATTTTAAATATCTGCCCGCTCTTACCGGTTTCTTATTCAATTTTTTAATAGGGATTATAAATTCCTGGCAAATTCCTGTATTATACTTACAGGATGTGAAAGCGAGTTCTTATAAATTTAAATATATTCATAAAGATACTCCTTTCAATAAGAATAATTAAATCTATAGCTAATTATACATAAATTGAATAATCATTAAAACTGCTTAAATCCAATATCTTTTAATTTTTCAAAAAAACTAATAAAATAAAGCAATGAAAAATTTATTAATACTAAACCCTTCATCTTTTAATGGTAAAGCGCTTGAAGCTAAAGAAAAGGTAGAATCAGCATTCAATAAATATAATCTGGATTACGAAATACATATAAGCAAAAGCGCTGATGACATAATTGAAGCCATACGCCTGAATTTAAACTCAGAGATCACAAACTTCATATCTGTTGGCGGCGATGGGACTTTACACTACATGGCTAATGCTCTTGCTGAAACCAGAAAGAATCTGGGATGCATCCCTTTTGGTTCCGGAAATGATATTGCTGCAAGCCTGAACATACTGCCTGATTTAGACAGCTGCTGCAAGGCTATAAAAAAGGGTGCAGTAAAAAGAATTGACCTAGGATTGATAAACAGCAAATATTATTATCTGGGGGTTGCGGGAGCAGGTTTTGATTCCATAGTAACAGATCTTGCAAATAATACAAAATTCCCTATTAAAGGACCTGCTAAATATACTTATGCAGTTTATAGAACTTTGATAACTTACAGGTCAAAAAAATTTTTTATAAAATTTGATGGCAATGAAAGAGAATTAGATGCAATGTTTATGGTAGTAGGAAATTTGCCTAGATATGGAGGCGGCATGCAAATTGCACCCAATGCTGATCCTGAAGATGGAATACTTGATGTATGTATAATAAAAAGAATGAGTAAAATTCATTTGATAAAAGCATTTCCAAGCGTTTTCAAAGGTGAGCATTTAAGCGACCCATATGTTGAATATTTCAGAGTTAATGATTTCCAAATAGACAGCGAATATAATTTTAGTGTATTTGCTGATGGGGAATATATTTGCAAGCTGCCGGCAAAATTCAAAGTAGTTCCAAAAGCCTTAAACTTTATTGTTCAGCAGTAAATAGGAAGATACTACAAAGCTCTTGTTGATTTCCTTATAATTATTTTTGGTTCAACAACTACCTTTATATTTTCTTTCTTTTTTGTTTTTATTTCATTAAAAAGTACTTTTGCGGCTAATTTCCCCAACTCATCAATTGGTTGTGAGATATAACAAAAAGTTGTGGATTTAGAAGACATGATGACCAGTACAATCTTAGCTTCTTTTCTACAGAAGAAGAGGCAGAAAATGCTCTCCAATCTGCCAAAGCTTTCCTTAATGAAATGGAAAATTTGTTTAAAACTATATAAAAATAATCTTTATTCTCTTTCAACAGATATAGTAGCCTTGGTAACTACTGCTGCAATAGCACCTATTGCAGCCCATACCGGTAAAAGTATCGCCCCAACTACTCCAAGTGTTAAAGGAATCTGAATAAGTGTTTTCCCTTCTTCACTTTTAATGGTAATTTTCCTGATATTTCCTTCTTTTATCAGTTCCTTGATCTTTCTCAATAAATCTTCACCTTTTACCTCAAACTCCTCATTATTTTCTTTGGTAATTTTTATCACCTGCCTTTTAATTAAACTCATGTACTAAACATCTACCAGGATGTGTCCCAATCCTGGTACCTAAAAGAATTGACAATGTACTAGTAGAATTATATATTTGTTTTTATGTGAAAATAAATATTGCAGATGAACTTAAATTATCTCACCATAAAAAGTAATTTTAAATATCCGGAAAGAGAGCAATGAAACAGGTATTAAACGATAATTGGTTTTTATTTTGCTCAAAAGATCTAAATGACTATGGAGAAATCATATCCAGACCAGGGTATGTACATGATAAATGGTATCCCACAAGTATTCCAAATACGGTCGTTGCAGCCCTGGTAGATAACAAAATCTATGATGACCCCTATTTTGGACTAAATTTGTTAAAAATTCCCGGTTACAAGAAAGACCGAAACATTAATTTTTCACTACAATACAAGCCAGAAGATAGTCCCTTTAGAAAATCCTGGTGGTATAGGACTGAATTTGTTATAGATAGTTCCCTGCAGGGGCAACGAATCTGGCTTAACATTCGCGGAATTAATTATTCTGCAAATATCTGGCTCAATGGTAAAAGAATTGCCAGTACCGATTATGTGAACGGAACCTTTCGACTGTATGATTTTGATATCACTCATTTTGTGCTGGTTGGTAAAAAAAATGCTATGGCTGTTGAAGTCTTTTCACCGGAACCCGATGATCTGGCAATAACCTTTATTGACTGGGCACCAGGCATGCCGGATGATAACATGGGGATCTGGCAGCCTATAATTTTATATTCTTCCGGACCGGTTGCTTTAAAAAATACATTTGTCCACACCCGGCTCAATACCCATACACTGGATGAAGCAGAACTAGCGATTGAAACTGAGATAGTTAATACTCAAGATCACACAATAGAGACCGAAATTGAATGCACTACAGAAAATATAACGTTTAATAAACACATTACAGTAGACCCGCTGTCTACAAACAAACTCATTTTCACTCACCATGAATTCCCCCAATTAAAAATAAGAAATCCCCGCTTATGGTGGCCATATCAGTTAGGGAAACCGGAATTGTACAAACTCAGAATGATTCTAAAGACCGAAGATAATGTTTCAGACAGTACAAACATTACTTTTGGAATTCGCGAAATTAAGGCAGTCAACAACGAACATGGAGCGCGATTATTTCTCATTAATGGTAAAGAATTACTAATCCGGGGAACTGCATGGTCTCCCGATTTAATGTTACGTCAATCAAAGAGACAGGATGAAATTGATATTGATTTTCTCATTAATTTAAATATGAATGCAGTACGCCTGGAAGGGAAACTGGCTACTGACTATTTCTGGGATCTATGCGATCAAAAAGGTATACTGGTGCTTGCCGGTTGGCCTTGCTGTAATCATTTTGAAAAATGGGATATCTGGAAATATGGTGATATTAATGTCGCCAGAGAATCCGAGAGATCTCAGATTTTACGTTTACGGAATCACCCCTCATTTGCTGCATGGTTTTATGGGAG
>Ga0307376_10003505_pt1 | contig 14654 bp, 28 predicted proteins | sample TR2MG_FD_202536 | JGI IMG/M metagenome (GOLD analysis project Ga0307376, IMG submission 202536) | Soil microbial communities from Risofladan, Vaasa, Finland - TR-2 | ecosystem: Environmental > Terrestrial > Soil > Coastal area > Acid sulfate soil | place: Finland: Risofladan, Vaasa | collected...
CTAACCGCTTTTGCCGATATGCAAGTTAGAACTGCAACGTTTTCTTATAGACCAAATTCAGGATATGATTTTAGTGTCAAACCAATTACTTGGACATTCTTTAATCCCAAAGGTGGATTAACTTATGACTTCAACAATAAATCATCTTCATACGTTTCTGTAGGACAAATGCACAGAGAGCCGACGAGAAACGATATGTTTGCAGGATTTGATGATATGGATACTTCTAATGTTTCCTTAATTGGAGATTTAACAAAAATTAAACCCGAACAAGTTACAGACTATGAAGCTGGTTATCGTTTTAATGATAACAGTTTTAAGTTTTCTGCTAATGTATTCTATATGCAATTTAAGAACGAAATAGCAGCGATTGGACAACTGAGCTACATTGGGCTTCCTTTACGTAAAAACGTAGCCTCAAGTCAAAGATATGGCTTAGAGGTCGAATATGAGTACTTTATAACCAGACGTTTAATGTTGTCAGGAAACGCAACTTATATGAAAGCAAATGTTGATACTTATACATCCGACTTTGATACAATGACTTATAAGAATGTAACGCCATTATTAACGCCTGAATGGGTTGTTAACCAAAATGTATCATGTTCATTTTTTAACAATAAATTGGACATAACTGCTTCTACGCGCTATATTGCGACTCAATACCTTGGAAATGATAATAACAAAAACTTGGTAGTTCCGGAGGCTTTTACATTTAATGGTGCAATTTCATTTAAACCTTCTAAAAGAATTTCTTTATCTTTAATGTGTAATAACATTACCGATAAAAGAATTTTCAATGGAGGTTATGCAATAATGGGAATGCCTTACTATTACATTGGAGCACCTAGAAATTATTACATAACAATGAATTATAGATTCTAAATGATTAAATTAAAATGCATAAAAAGTCTTTATAAATCAACCTATAAAGGCAACGCCTTTGATGAAAATAAAGAATATGAGTTAATACTTATAGATGGAATTGTATTTTATTTATTAGATAATAAACGTCAAGAATTTAGTATGACAAAAAACGGAGGTGATGTTTTTTATGACATAGAAAGTTATTTTGATTTAACACCAGTAAATAAAAGAATTGTTTTGTTTGAAAAACAGAACCAAAAGTATAATAATCCACTCATTTGATTAAACTAACCTGCATACAAAATTGTGATGATTCTTTTATTAAAGGAGAGGATTATGATTTACTAACGCGTAGAGGCGGAGGTTTTGTGGAAGTGTTAAGAAAAGACGGACACGCACGAGATTTTATTGTAGACTATGACCCTTCTAGTCCGTACTACGATATATTAGATGAATACTTTAATTTGGTACCGGTAAATAAAAGAATGATTTTATTTGAAAAGATAAATAATACATGTAAGTTTACATTATGAACATTTTAGAATGGATAGCAGCTTTATTTATAACAGCATCAGTTGTGATGCTTGGCAAAGCCAATATTCTAGGTTGGATATTTAGTGTGGTAGGTTGTCTTATTTATGGTGTTGTTTTTTTAGAACAAAAACTTTATGCCAACGCACTACTTCAAATTGTTTTTGTACTGCAGGGTGTTTATGGAATTTTTCAATGGAAAAAAATAGATTCCTCTAAAGAATTTATTAGCTTAAAATTTGACTATATATCTTTGTTATTGATTTTCTCAATAACACTAGGCACCTCAATACTCATCAGTGCTTTTATTTATTCTTTTATGCCAGGCGAATATCCATTTACAGACACTCTTTTATCTGTTTGTGGTTTGTTTGCAACTATAATGTTAATTAAAAAAGTTATTCATGCTTGGTTTTTTTGGATGGCTATCGACATTGGATATGTGTATTTATTCTTAAAAATTGACATGCATATATCTGCAGGACTGTATATGCTTTTATTTTTGTTGTGTATTAAAAACTATATGCAATGGAACAAAAAAATAGAACACAAAACAATATAAAAAAAGCCATGCATTACTGCAAGGCTTTTAGTTAAAATTTATTTGTATTATGCGCCTATAACTGTATATACAGGGCTTATAATTTCCACAATGCTACTACTAGCAAAAGAGTCAACTATTCCCATTTTTCCTCTAGTTAAACTTCCTACATAACTATCTAAAAATCCAAATGGCACATTAAATGAAACAAAATAATTCACATCAGTAACTGTAGCTACGTTTGGTGCAAAAGTTATTATTCCATAAGAGTTAACTGTTCCATTATCAGAACCCAAAATTCCAACATTCCCACTTCCATCAACACTATAAACGCTACAAGTTCCTGTCTGGCCCGTCATAACTGGAGGAAATCCACCAACTGATATAGAGTTAACACCATCCACTAAACTATTCAAATAAACACCGCCAACATTATTAATATTAACATATGGCAATAAAGGTTTTAATTCAAAACCTACAATAGGCTTTCTTCCTGAAAATAAATCAACAAAAGTAGAATTACTTGCAAAATCACCACTTCCTACTTTTAAATTATTTATACCGACAACATATGGAGATATTAATTGAGCATTAGTGAAATTTGCACCTCCACCAGCTCCTATTGCAGTAACTACATCATTAACAATATTAACATAATCAGCAAAATTAAGCTCAAATTTCTCAACCACAGAACCATCGAAGGATTGTGCACAATTACAACCAATTCCGGTTCCTGAATTATCGGCCCTAAGAATATATCCTGCTGAAGCTAAAGCTGAAACAAGGTTTGTGCTTCCATTAATTGAAGTTGTTAAAATGAAGTTGTTAAATGCAGTATAAATTGCTTTTGGTACGAAAGTTACAGTATTTGCTCCCATGATTGTTTTTTTAATTTTAAGTTATTTGATTATAAATAATGAATAATTTGTTTTTTGAGGGGTTTTTTGATAATTTTATAAAAACTGTAACATTTATGCTGTTTATCCGTTTAAACCTATAATATTATGGAACAAAAAAAGTATAAAAATGGATTTGTATTAGGTAAGTTTATGCCATTACATAATGGACATATGCTATTAATAGTCTCTGCCGCAGAAATTTGCGAAAACTTAACTGTGTTAGTGTGTAGCTTAGAGCGCGAACCAATACCTGGCAAATTGAGATACGAATGGGTCAAATCCTTCTGTAATTCCATAAGTAAAAACTGCAATATCAAAGCTATACACATGACTGAGGATTTGCCACAATTACCTGAAGAACATAAGGATTTTTGGGACATTTGGTGCAATGTTATTCAACGCTCTACACCTGATGGGTTGGATGCCATTTTTTCTTCTGAGGATTACGGTTTTGAATTAGCTGAAAGACTTGATATAAAACATGAATTAGTTGACAAAGAAAGGTTAAAACAGCCTATATCTGGCACTGAAATAAGAAATAATCCTTATGTTAATTGGAAATACATATACCCAAAAGCTAGGCCATATTTTATGAATAGAGTTTATTTTTTGGGCCCAGAATCTACTGGAAAAACCACAACATCAAAACTTCTTTCTGAAAAATTCGAAACTAATTGGGTTCCTGAATATGGTCGCATTTTATATGAAAAAAATAACGGTCATCTTGATTTAATGGATTTTTGTGAGATTGTTGTCAAGCAAAGAGAAATTGAAAACAACCTCATACAAAATTCAGCAGATACTGTTATTTTCTGTGATACAGAAACAATTACAACAAAAATATTTTGTGAGCTTTATTATCCAGGAAAATCTCAATTATTAAATGAGTTTTTTGATTATCATATTACAAAACAATTAGAAAATAAATGTCACTTCTTTGTTATGTATCCTGAACTAACAGAAGCTATTCAGGATGGAACTAGACGTTTTATAGAAGATGATTCTAGGTCTAAACATTATGATAAAATTATTTCTGAATTAAATCAATGGGGGGTTAAATACACAATTCTTTATGGAAATTATAAAGATAGAATTTCTTCTGTTGAGGAATTTATAAATATAAACAATTACATATACAAACAAGAAGAACAATTATGAGACTTTGGTCAATTCATCCATCATATCTTGATGTACAAGGACTAAGCGGTCTTTGGAGAGAGACTTTACTTGCAAAGAAAGTTCTTTCCGGCTTAACAAAAGGATATAAAAATCATCCTCAATTAAACCGGTTTAAGAATCATAAAAAAACTCTTGTTGCCATAAATTGCTATTTGTTTTTTATTTGGATAGAATCTGATAAGAGGGGTTATTCATTCGATAAAACAAAAATCAGTGAAACATTAGATATGGGAGGAATTGATTTGATTGAAGTTAATCAAGGTCAAGTTCAATATGAATTTTCTCATTTAATGAAAAAAATTAAACAAAGGTCACCAGAGTGGTATGAAAAATTAAACATTTCTGAAAAAAAGATTTTGATACATCCTATTTTTAAACAAGTACCAGGAGGTATAGAAGCTTGGGAGAAATTAAGCTAATGAAACATATAGAGGAATTTAATCCAAAAATTATTAACCACAAATACAATTTGTTTGAGAAAAATAATTTCTTAACAAATTTATTTTTACAACTTATACGAAGTTCTGGGTGGACAAATGTTTTCTATTCAGACAAAGATGTTGTTGTTGTTTTTAATGAAGAAACAAAAAGCATAATTTGTGTACTGGTTAGCAAAATGACTATAACAGAATTTTCAAAAATAAATTCTAATATTCAATTTGAAGCATTAGGCCCAACCATATTCGCCTCAACAAAAGATATTGAAAAAGATATTTGGGGGACATTTATAGATGAAGAAACATTTTTAACCACGGAAATATTTTTTCATGTCCACTTAAAAGAACAAACCAAAAACTTAAAAATACCAAAATTATTAGAAGTTTATAATCATATTTTAATTTCTATTTTTAAAAAAATAAATTATATAAAAACAGAAAAAAAAGAATATGAAAATAATTTAAAAAATTTTTTTGAATTAAAGACAAATATAATAAAAACGGAAACTGAGTTAAAAAAGGAACTTGATTACATCATTAACAAAACACATAATTATGAATAATTGTAAATCATATTTAGATTTAAAAATTGATATTCCTACATTAACCGGAGTTATGGTTGAGAAATTTAAACAACCATCAATTTGTAAAGACACTTTAATGTCTTGGTTAAATAGAGATGGTGATTTTCATACTTTTAATGGGATGCCTTCATTTATAAGAATTAATCCAACTAACATTGTTTTACTATGGAGTGTGGATGGTAAAATAGTAAAAGACCATTACATTGATAAAAAATCTAAAATAGATTTTATTGCGGATAAAATAAAAAGTCGTAACTTTGAGCAAAGAGCAAAAGGAAAAAAATGAAATTAGTACTAATAAGTGATAGTCATAACTGGAATAAGGAATTAGATATACCAGATGGTGATGTTTTGATTCACGGCGGAGACTTAACTCGTTCTGGAAGCAAACAAGAGATTAAACAAGCTCTGGAGTGGCTTTCATCGTTACCTCACAAACATAAGTTGTTTATAGCTGGTAATCACGATTTTTTCTTTGACAGTTCTTATAAAGCATATACACCACAAGGAAAATCAAGACATTCGAATCGCAAATTTGGAACTAAGGAAGAAATTGAAACTTTACTTTCAGAACATCCTGATTTAACGTATTTAAATGATTCACTTATTGAAGTTGAAGGGTTTAAAATATGGGGCTCTCCTATTACTCCTTGGTTTCATGACTGGGCTTTTAACAGAGAAAGAGGTGAAGACATTTTAAAACACTGGAGATTAATGCCAGAAGAGTTTGATATATTAGTAACTCACGGGCCTCCTTATGGTATTTTAGACAGAACCGTTAGAGGTGAATATGTTGGATGTGGAGATTTGTTACAAGAAATTGCCAAAAGAAAAATAAAACTTCATATGTTTGGTCATATACATGAAGCGCGTGGCGTCGCTTATAAAAATGTAAATGAAAAAAATGATGAAATGATTTTCTTAAACGCTTCAAGTATAGATGAATATTATAATCCATTCCCAAAACCTTACACAGTTATTGAAACTTATAATTGGGAAGTTTTAAACGGTAAAAGATAATGGAAATAAAAATATATACAGATGGAGCGTGCTCAGGAAATCCCGGAAGAGGAGGCTGTGCTTGTATTTTAATTTACAAAGAACATAGAAAACAGTTTTTTGAAAGTTACAAACACACCACAAATAATAGAATGGAGCTTAGGGCTGTATTGTTGGGGTTAAGTAATTTAAAATCAAAAAATAAAAAAGTAATAATCTATTCTGATTCAATGTATGTTGTTAATTCCGTAAATAAGAGATGGGTATTTGAATGGGCGAAAACTTCTTTCTCAGGAAGAGCAAATGCTGATTTATGGTCTCAATTTATTGATTTACATAAGGAATTTAAAGACATTGAATTATTGTGGGTTAAAGGTCATAATGGAGATATGGAAAATGAAAATTGTGACGTATTAGCAACTTCAGTAATTAAAAACAGTTTAATACCAGCAAAAGAAGATGTTGGATATGTTGAAAAGGTTAAAAAATAACAAATGAAAGAAACACTTGAAAATCAAAAAACAGAATCAAAAATTTCTGTTGAAGCAAGGATACTTGGTGATGACACTATCTATTTTGTTAAAACAAAAAAAAATCAATTTGAAGTCACCTGTAAAGGCGATGGCTCTTTATTAATAACCGCTGACGCAAAAACAATGAACTCAGCCATTGGTGGCAGAGGAGAGGATAACAAGAAAGACGCTTGGATTGGTGATAAACACTTTAAAACAAAATCAGAAGTTGCTTCGAGCGTTTTAGAACTCTTAATATCTATAAGTAAGTAATATGAACATATACGCTTTAGCTCTTATCGTTTCCATACTTCTAGTAATATCTAGTCTTATTTCTGAAAGTCGAGAAACTATTTCAGGTTTAATTTTTTCAGTTTGTGTTGCTGTTTTTTTGTGGGGTACTTTTGCTTTATCGGAATATAAACAAAAAAATGAATTTGTTTGCAAAATACCAGTTTATACACAAGATAAAATAGCATTCTCTACTTTTAAAAATAAATTAATAAATTGTACTGAAAAATTTGATTCTCAATTTAAACCAGGAGATAGTATATATGTATTTAAAGAATTAGATACTTGGGTATATGGAATAAAATGGAGTGGAGATGGCTACATTTTCAAGCTCTATAAAGATGACTAAAAATGATTTCAGAAAGTGTCTTATTAAATAAAAAAAATTCTCAAAGTTCAAAAAACTTTAAAACCGATGATGAGCTAAAATCTCACTTCATTTTAAGATTATGGGAAAGATATCAAATTTCACTAACTGATGATGAGTATGATGACATACATCACTTTAAAGGATTTACGAAAAGTGGACTAATAGAAAGTGTTATTAATTGGGCAAAAATATCTTCAAGTAAGAAATTTTTTATTATCAAATTAAAGGGTAAAAATGTTCTAGCTTTATATTCAGTAAGAAGAGGCAGGTTCATAACAGCATTGCCTTGGATTAGTTATGATGATGAAACTAGATTTGTTCCAAAAATTTTAAAAAAACAAAATTTAAAAGAAGAAGCCATTGAAAAATATCAAGAGATATTATCCACATGCGCAAAAGAATATGTAGATTTTGGTAATTCAAAAGAAAATTGGTATTTTTACAAAAAATGTTCTTATCCAAAATTATTAATGCTTGAATACAAAGGCGCACTAACAGTTGGCAGAATTTATGAAGAAGTAATAAAAAAATTAATAAAATAATGAACAATATTAACGAATTAATTAAAGATAAACCAAAATTATCTGAAAGAGTTCAACAAGGATTAACTCGAGAATTAAGAAGACAAAAAAAGGCTGGAAAGGAATTTCTATCTGACCAAGAGGTTGATGACTTGGTTGACAAAATCATCAAAGAAGAACTAGGTGACGCTTGGCAAGAAAACTATAACAAAAAACTAAATAAATAAAAAATATGATTAACAAACCATTTAACCGGTTTCAAAACAAGTACCCCAAAAAAGATGATGGTGGCTATAAAATAAATGAAAGAATCTTTGCTAAGACAATTCGTTTAATCAAAGAAGGAGAAGAACCTATAATTTGCAATACATCTGACGCTATAAATCAAGCCTATGAACTAGGTTTGGATTTGGTAGAAATATCCCCTACGGCAGAACCTCCAGTTTGCCGAATAGTTGATTACAAAAAATTTCTTTACGATAAAAAGAAAAAAGAAAAAGAAAATCACAGAAGTAAAGCCAGTAATGCTTTAAAAGAAATAAAAATGACTCCAAATATTGGAGAACACGATTATTCCTTTAAAACCAAACAAGCCACAGAGTTCCTTTCTAAAGGCAACAAAATAAAGGTTACAGTATTTTTCAAAGGAAGAGAAATGGTTTATAAAAACAAAGGAGAAATGTTATTACTTAAGTTTTCTCAAGAAGTAATTGATTTCGGTAAAGTAGAACAACTTCCAAAACAAGAAGGAAAATATATGGCAATGATTATGATTCCAAGAAAAAAATAATTAATGGATAATGAGACAGTAAAAATATTAATTTTAGAAAAACTATTTAATGTATTGATGCCGAAAATATCAAGTTACAGAAATATATTATATACTGATTCGGTTGTTTGTTGGTCACCTAACTTATATTACATTGAAGAGATACATAGAGGGACAGAAGAAGAATATATAGAAAATATTCAAATAAACTTTAATGAAAACAATTGCGTTGAAACCATTACATATACTAAAACATTTAACAATCAACACTACGACTATGCTAGAGCCATGAGACTCGCTGGGATGGGTCGTGGTATTGATGTGGAATACCCCATACCACAGCCTATAACTATTATTTTTAATAGCGTAAAAATTGCAATAAAAGAAATTACCAAACTAACAAATATTAAGTTTTTAACCAAAATCACAATTTGCGCACTTAAAGAAATTGAAATTATGGATGACCCAAATAATTTTTCCATAGGTGCTATAAAGGAAATACTAAACATTCATCCTGATTTAAATTTATCAGACATAGAAACTAGAAAAGTTTTACTAGAAAAAAATAAATAATGAAAAATAATATATTTAAAAATATGTTATCGCTGTTATATGAAAATATATTTCCTAGCATAACAACAAGTTTACAAGAAATGGGAATGGAGTATTGTCATATAACAATTGCTCCTGAATTTTCTATGGCGTTTTTCAATCATATGAAAATTGAATTTCCTTTTGAAAGAGATGATTTGATTAATGAAAACGGTAACCTTTCAGTTGTTTTTAGCATTAGACATGATGGCCAACTTTCATTATCTTCAAATTTTGATGTGATTAACGGAGTTGTTAGATTAAGAAATAATATTGTTTTTTCTGAAGATATTTTAGAATTTTTTAAAGTAAATTATGAAAATGTATTTTTATTTAACATATCAGGACAATTATCAGAAAGAGCTGCTCAATTTGTTAAGGAAAGGAATGTTTTATATGAATTATTAGATAAAATGGCCAACATAAGACCATTATTAAAAAGAAATATTTTAATTGAGAAATTGAAAAAAAATTACTAAATTTACAGAATGGAAGATTCAAACGACACAACGTTCGGTTCAGATGATATAACATTTGGAGAAGAACCAGTAAAAGAAAATGTTAAAAAAGAAGAGCTCGAACCAGAGGTAGATGACAGTCCGGTCGTATATTCTCCTAACACAAAAGAGCATGAGGTTGTTTTTGACAATCAGTGGCTAAAAGTTAAAAGGGCTGGTGGCTACATGTATTCAGAAAGAAAAGGTGTTGACTCTGTTGCATTTATATTTATTGCCATAAATGCATCTGACGAAAAGAGAATAGGTCTTATTCATGAATATAAGGACCCCATAGGAAGTTTTTTAACTACAGCATTCGGAGGTTCTATAGATGATGAAAAGTATCATCAAAATTTAAAAACTCTCGTAAAAGATGAGGCATTAGAAGAAGCTGGGTTTGATGTTAAATTGTCTCAAATTCAATATCACGGCAAAACAATGGTTTCAACGCAAAGCAATCAATTCTGTCATCTATTCTCTATTGAAGTTAATAAGATGGACCAGGGCGATAGAACAACAACAAACCCTACAGAATTAAAATCTGCTGTCTCTTGGCTTACGATGCCAGAGATTAAAGATGTAAAAGATTGGAAATCACAAACCATCATTTTGAGAAGAATGATGGATAAGAATGGATTAGTATTTGTAAGTACTGTTAAAAAATAATTACAAAATGCCGAAAAAATATAAACGAACCACAAAGGGTAAGTACGACAGAAAAAAAATCTGCCAATACTCTGTTGTTAAATCTGAAGAAGATAAAACATATACTATTGGAGAGTTTATAAAAGAATGGGATACAGCCACTCAAATAAGCGAAGAACTTGGTTTTGATAAAAGCGCTATATTAAGATGTTGTAAAGGTTCTCAAAAAAAATCCTATTGGTATATATGGAAATTCAAAGATTCAGAAAAAGTAGAAAATAAAAAAAACAAAAAAGAACTTCAAGAAGAGAAGTGAAATTCTTAATTTTTAATAATGGATAGAGCATTTACCAATTATAGAATAAATAAAAACATTGACCGGTCTGGAGTTAATTCTTTAATTAAAATATTAAAAAAAAGAACAAGCAAAACATCAGTCGCAGTAATAACATCTGTTGGTGATGATAACAAAATTCAAGAAGCTTGGTCTTTAAATAAATTTAAAAATGGCAAATTTAAATTTAACTGCCTAGAAAGGAACGATAAATCATTAAAAACATTTATTTTAAACTCATTAGTTGACCACAAAGCTTTTGTAATAGTGTTGGTGTGTGATATGAATCAAAAAATAAATGAAAAAGACATAAAAGAAATCTGGGGATTCAAACTTTCAGAAGAAAAAGGGAAAACCATTTTAGGAGAAATTGAGAGCGAAGAGATTTATAAATATTCCACATTGAATTTGGTGACAGGAAAATCCATGCCACCGGCAAAAGAAGTTGTTTATTGTGGCCCAGATGGGAAGATATGTGGATGGGACATGATTTAATAAATTATGAAAGAAGAAAAATTAGAAATAAAATTCAATCTATACAAAGAAACTTTATTTGAAGTTGTTTACAAACATTTTGATATAGAAGAGGAAATTTTGATTTCCAAAATACAAATAAGAGAAGTTGCGGATGTTAGAAGAATTATTGTAAAATTATTAAGATTTTATTTCCCTAATTCAAAACTACAAACTATTGGAAGTGTTGTAAATAGAGGCTCTTCAAATACAACACTTCAACTAATTGAACACAATAACCTTTTAAATACAAACTACTATTATACAAAAAAGTTTCAATTAATAGAATTCGAATTAAGAAAACAAATTCAGTTAAAAAAATCTCTTTTAGAATTAGAAGAAGATAAACACGCACTAGAAAGAGAACTTGTAATTATAAATTCAATAATTCAAGAAAAAAAAGTAAATAATATTATATCAAAAATAGATAGTATTAAATATAGCAGTGTAACTTTTCATTAATTTTTCCGTTTAATTAATATGGAACAAACAATAAAAGACCTAGAGGTTTATAGGAAAGAAATGGCTAAATCCATGGTCGACAAACTTTTCTTTTTGGAAAAAATAGATGCTGGGCTTATTGTTGATTTTGGGTGTGCAGATGGTGTTATGTTGAATTTTATAACAGAATTAAGACCTGATATTAAACTTGTTGGATATGATATTTCTCCTGAAATGATTGAACTGGCTAAGGGTAGTGATATCTGGGTAGGTAAAGATAAGCCTTTATTTACATCTAATTGGGAGCGCGTTAAATCTATCGTTAAACAAAGCAAAGAAAATGGCATAGAAACTGCCATAACTTTATCGTCTGTTATTCACGAAGTTTATTCTTATGGTAATCAAGAAAGCATTAAAACTTTCTGGCTAAACCTTTTTAATACCGGGTTTGATTATATTATAATAAGAGATATGTTAGCAAGTGGAAACGTTGACCACGAATCCTCATTAGCTGATATTGAAAAAATTTATAAATCGAACAATCAAAACATTTCTGAATTTGAGTCTTTTTGGGGACCGATTACAAATCAAAAAAACTTATTACATTATCTCTTAAAGTATCGATACAATAAAAATTGGTTTCGAGAACTTCGCGAAAACTATATGCCAATAACGTTAGAGGATATGTTGGGAAAAATTCCAACCACACTATACTCTTATGATTGTTTTGACCATTATATTTTGCCATTCATAGCCAAATCTGTAAAAAAAGAATTTGGAATAACTATAAAGGAGAATACTCACATTAAATTGATTTTAAAAAAGAAGTTATGCGAATAAAATTAATTGACAACAAAGATGGAACTTGGAGTTTTTACAATCAAACAGAAAAACGTTTTATTATTGAGAATGGAACAGAAAAAGAATGTAAAGATTTAAAAAAACAAGTAGACCAAATAAGAAAAGACAAAAACGCTATAAAAAGAGGTATAAGATAACGGTTGCAAATATAAAACGTTTATTAAACTTTAATTGAAAAACAGAATATAAATAAAAACACTACAGTAAATTTGAAATATTGAAATAAATGTTTTATATTTGTTGTTATAAACAGTATTATAAATTAATTTTAAAAATATGGAAACAATAAAACTTAATGAATTAGATTCTATTAATTATTTAGTTGAACAAAGAAATGACGTAATAGAACACTTGAATGATGTTTTAAAAATAAATGACAGTATAACAGAGAAAAAATCTTTAGAACTACTTCATAATATTTTTAAAATTAATTCACAAATTAAATTAGAAGAAGATACGTTAATAGTTAAACGACTTGCTGAAAACGAAGCACGTTAATATTGTTTATAACGGTTACAGATAAATTTAGTGCGAATTTAAACAAAAAAAATATATGGATAAGGTAGAAGAATTATTAAATAAATATCTACATAATGATTTAGTAGGAGAACCAATTGAAGGTTCATTAGGAAAATTACATGAGGCATCATTAAAAGCGATAAACGAAGCATTGAATTTATCTGATGTTAGCAAATCGTTTTTTGCCGTTGTTCCTAAAAAGGGAGAAAAAGGAATAGACGACTGCATACTATTAGCACCAAATAAAAAAATAGCAGTAATGATATTTAAACATTGGCACTACATATTTAAAAGACTTCCAAAAAAATATGAAGTAAGAAAATTTAAGGCAAAAAATGTTTGCTAACGGTTTGTATATGGTTTGAAAGCCATAGCATGAACCCTGATTAAATGAACGAATATTAATTACGGCTTTTTAACTATATACGTTGTTATAAGCCGTTTATTTTAAAAACCATGAAACGAATAAATAAAAACATTGGTGCTAAAGTGCAGGTTAGAGAAATAACCGTTGAAATTAACCCAAAAGTTAAGTGGAAAAAACTTAAGAAAGTTACAGGAGTAATTGTAAAAAACGAAGGTTATGAGCATTATTATCATACTTGTAGTGGTGGATGTACTTATGTAACAAAACATTTAATTGAAAATGATTGCTACCCAAACTATGCAATTAAGCTTGATGATAATGTGAAGGATGTTGAAGGAAATAATATAATTGTAGTACGAGAATTTGACCTTAAGTTTTTGGAACGAATTGAAATACCAAAGAAACCTGTAAGCGAAAAAGATTATTTAAATGCTAAAAAGGTTATTGAACGGTACGAAGCTGAAAATGGCTTATAACGGTTTGTATAAAAAATCGTTTTAATGTTTTTTATACCGTGTTATGTGCTTTGGCGGTTTATCAGCACTAAGTTTAATTTGAAAACGAAATGAAAACGATTTTTTTATGGATGTTAAAAAAATACGCAAACACCGAAAAAGGTAGAATTGAAATTATGCGTATAATGGATGATAAGGTTAGTGATAATTATAGTGAGCAAACTTTATATGGAAATGTTTACAACTACTTTATTGAGTTTGTAATGGCAAATCCATTTGTAGTAAAATGCACATTTCAAAACGACAAAGAAAGTTTGCGTATTTTAAAAAGCGGTATTGAAAAATCGTTTGATGAAGCAATTGGTTATATTGAAAACGAAAAGTAACCTTGCACATAACGCTCCGCAAATTGGCACAGTGCGAGGCGTTTGTATGTGTGTCGGGCATTGGGCTAATTTGCTGTTATGCCCAGTGCTTTTTGAAATGATTTTTAATTTAAACTTTAATATATGGAATACTTTGGAACAAATTTAACCACTCACGGACATTATACGTGGGATTTATCAGGGGACTATATGGAAAAAATAGGGTTAATGCCGAAAGTGCCATTTGACCCATACACCATAAACCAAAATAGAGTTAAAGGCAATGTGGTATTTTGTAAAGATTTTGCAGGATTTACCATAATTGCAATAGAAGGCAGTTGTGTTGATACCAGAGGAGGAACAAAATCTGTATTTTGGGAAAGGGAAAATATTTCAAAACAAGAAATGATTGAACGCATAATGTCAAATAAACTTTCAAAATCAATAATAAATGCTATGCCTTTCGATGTCACTTTTTAGCATTGGGCATAACGGCAAAGTATAAGGTTAGTACGCTTTGCAAAATGTTTAAATTAAAGTACTGACCATCATAGCGTATTAACTTT
>Ga0307376_10003508_pt1 | contig 14648 bp, 11 predicted proteins | sample TR2MG_FD_202536 | JGI IMG/M metagenome (GOLD analysis project Ga0307376, IMG submission 202536) | Soil microbial communities from Risofladan, Vaasa, Finland - TR-2 | ecosystem: Environmental > Terrestrial > Soil > Coastal area > Acid sulfate soil | place: Finland: Risofladan, Vaasa | collected...
GCATGTGGTCCGGGATCGCCCGGACTCCGTCGCCCGGACTTTTCCCTTCCTCCTGACAATATGGTTGAGCTATTCTATCATCTTCCGCCGCCCGCATGAAGCGCTCATCCGCGGAGATCCCTTGCGGACGGCCCTCAGGCCGGGCCCGCGGCGGCGCGCCCCCTGCCGCCGCCGGAAAGGCCGCCGACAAGGGAAGGCCGCCGCCCGGAACTGCCTTCAGGCCCCGCTTCGCCCGACCCGGTGCCGCTCGCGAAGCAGACGCTCCACCCGCTCGACCTCGGCGCGCCGCGCCGAGGGATCCCAGCCCAGGACCTCTCCGACGATGCCGCACAACTCTTCGAGGACCGGGCGCGACGCGCGCCCCAGCCAGGCGATCGTCGAGCGCCTGAGCACGAGGTCGTCGAGGCGCTCGGCTTTTTCCTCGGCGGCGAGGAAGGCGATCTCCTCGCGCGAGTAGCCGGGGAGGCTCGCGAGCATGCGCTCGCCTCCGGCGGCCGGCCGCTCGGCTATGCGGAAGGCGCGCGTTCCGTAGCGCTCGACGAGGGCGCGAGCGCGGTCGTAGGCGAGTCCGCGCTCGCGCGCCAGGCGCGATACGAGTTCGTCGATGCCCGCCGGGCTGGCATCGAGGCCGGCCGCGCCGCCGATGGCCAGGTCCCTGGTCGACTGCCGGCGTCCGCGCCCGAGGAGGACGAGGATCCTGTCCGAGGCCTGCTCGGCGAAGGCGCGGTAGGCGGTCCACTTGCCGCCGACGAGGGAGAGGACGCTGAGGCCGCCGAGCTTGTCCTCCTCGATGCTGTGGTCGCGGGTGATCTCGCTCGCGCTCTTGGCGCTCGAAGGGGGGAGGGGGCGCACGCCGGAGAAGGCGAAGACGATCTGGGCCCGGGTGACCGGGATGGAGGGGAATATCCGCGAGACGAGGCCGATGAAGTAGTCGATCTCCGCTTCGGTGCAGAGGGCTTCGTCGGCGTCGGCTATCGGGATGTCGGAGGTGCCTATGAGCACGCGGTCGTACCAGCCGAGGAGGAGCACGATCCGGCCGTCCGAGTTCTCGAAGAAGAACTCGCGGTCGCCAATCGCGCGCTTGAGCTCGGGGTTGTCGACGACGATGTGCGAGCCCTTGGTGCCGCCTATGTAGCGCGTCGAAAGCCCCAGGCTGAGGTTCACCGGATCGATCCAGGGCCCTGCGGCGTTGACGACGGCCCGCGGCCTGAGCGGAATCTCCCGGCCGCCCACCTCGTCCCGGACGACGAAGGTCCCGGCCTCGGCCCTGACGAGGGGCGCGTAGGAAAGGGCGCGCGCGTGCGGGCCCTCGGCCTCGGCGTCGAGGACGAGCTCCACAGCCAGGCGCTCGGGCGAGAGAATTTGGCCGTCGTAGTACATCGCCGTGAATTTCACCGCGGGATCGAGGCCGGGGTAGCTCTCGAGGGTCTTGCCGCGGCCTTCGAAGCGGTGCTTCGGCACGACCCTGTGTCCCCGGGTGAGCGCGTCGTAGAGCGTGAGGCCGATCTTGATGACCGCGGCTCCGCGCTCGGAGGGCTTGTCGAGCCAGCCGAGAAACTTGAAGGGCGCGTTGAGGAGCCCCGAGAAAAGCTTGAACATGGGAATGACGGTGGGCAGCGGCTTGACGAGGTGCGGAGCGTTGACGAGCAGCCTGTTGCGCTCCTCGACCGCCTCGCTGACCAGGCGGAACTCTCCGTTTTCGAGATAGCGCACCCCGCCGTGCGCCATGTGCGAGGAGGCCGACGAAGCCCCCGAACAGAAGTCCCCTCGGTCGACGAGGAGCACGTCCACGCCCTGCCTGGCCAAGTCGCGGAAAACGCCGATGCCGTTGATCCCCGCCCCCACCACGAGCACGTCGATCTCGGGATGTTCGAGAAGCCCCTCGCAAATAGTCCTTCTGTCCATACTCGCCTCGCCGCCGGTGATTAGTTTCGATGCGGGGATAAAAATACACCAGGAGGCGTCCGGGGGGAAGGGCTTGCGCGCACGGTGGCCGCGCTCGGTGGCCGCGCTCCGCGGCCGCGTTCGCCGGGGTTCCCGGAAGCTCAGATGCGGGCGATGAGCGCTTCGAGTTCCTCCAGGCCGAAGGGTTTGCTGAGCACGGCGAGGGGATGCAGCTCCTCGACTCGAATCTTGATCAGCTCGATAGGATAGGCGGTCATGAAGATGAGGGCGACCTCGCGTTCGGCTCGGATCGACCGCGCCGCCTCGACCCCGTCCATGGGGCCGAGGAGCTGTATGTCCATGAGGACGAGGTCGGGCTCCTCGCTCCTGGCGAGGGCCACGGCCTCGATTCCCGTAGAGGCGGGGCCGAGCATGACGTGTCCGAATTTGCCCAGGTGAAGCGAAATGGCGAAGGCTGCGGAGACCTCATCTTCCACCACGAGAATTCGATGCATCGCCATGGCCCACCTCCCGGGAATTTCCTCACGCCGCCCGCAGGGCTTCGATCTCCTGGATCGAGAAGAGCCCTTCGGCTTCCACGATGACGACCATGCGGTCTTCGAGGCGCACGACGCCGCGCACGTAGCGTTCCCAGAGGGCCACGCCCTCCGAGCGCGCCCGCTCGACGCTCGACTCCTCGATGGTGACGACGGCCGAGACCTCGTCGACCAGGGCGCCCACGGTCAGGGAGCCCTTCTCTCCCGCGTCGACCGTGAAGACGATGACGCTCGCGCGGGAGGTGTCCGCGGCTTCCGGCAGGCCGAATTTCTTCCGGAGGTCGATGACGGGGATCACCTCCCCGCGAAGGTCCATGACTCCCTTCATGTACTGGACCGGCGTCGGCACCGCGGTCGTGACGCTATGCTCCACGACTGCCTCGATGATGGTGACGTCTACGGCGTACTCGACGCCGTTCAGGCGAAAGGTCAGGTACTGCAATCGCGGCCTCCTCGTCAAAACGCTTCGAAATCGTCGTCCGAAGATTTGCCTGCGGGGACTATCGCGGTCCTGGCGACGGCTCGCTCGGGCTTCTTCGCGGCGGTCTGCCGCGCGTCGGGTCCCCGGCCCTTGGGCAACGCGCGCGTCTCTCCGCCCGAGGCGTGGGTGTGGGCCACCCGCACCTCGTGCCGCTGCGCCATGGACTCTTCGATGCTCTTCTCGCGCTCCTGCATCTCCGACGGCAGCTTGAAGTAGGTCAGGGCCTGCGCGAGCTGCTCGGCCTGGCTGCTCAGCTCCTCGGACATCGAGGCGAGCTCCTCCGAGGCCGAGGCGTTCTGCTGGATGATGCTGTCGAGCTGGTCGACCGCCTTGCCGATCTGATCGACCCCCGAACTCTGCTCCTTGCTGGCGGAGGAGATTTCCTGCACGACCTCGGCCGTCCGCTGGATGTCCGGGACCACCGATTGGATGAGCCTGCCCGCCTCCTCGGCGACGGCGACTCTCTTCCCCGACAGCTCGGAAATCTCCTTGGCCGCGCTCTGCGCGCGCTCGGCGAGCTTGCGCACCTCGCTCGCCACCACCGCGAAGCCCTTGCCCGCCTCGCCGGCCCGCGCCGCCTCGATGGCGGCGTTGAGGGCGAGCAGGTTGGTCTGCCGCGCGATCTCCTCGATGATGGAGATCTTACCCGCGATTTCCTTCATGGCGGTCACGGTCTGCACCACCGAGTTGCCGCCGTTCTGGGCGTCTGCGGCGCTCTTGCGCGCGATGCCTTCCGCCGCGGCGGAGTTGTCGGCGTTCTGGCGGATCGTGGCGTTCATCTCCTCCACGGAGGAACTCACTTCCTCGGCGGCCGAGGCCTGCTCGGTCGCTCCCTGCGAGAGCTCCTGGGCCGTCGAGCTGATGCCCTGGCTCCCCTGGCTCACGTTGTCGGCCGAGGTCGTGATCGAGACGACGATGTCCCTGAGGCTCGTCATCATCTCGCTGAGGGCGCCGGAGAGGGTGCCGACCTCGTCCTTGCGGGCCCGGCTGCGCTCGTCGATATCGGCGCGCAGGTCGCCCTTGGAGATGGCGCCCGCCAGTCCCACCGCCTGGCCGAGGGGGCCGGTGATCGAGCGCGACAGGAGCACGCCGATGAGGAGGGAGGCTATGGTGGCCAGGCCGAGGACGAACAGCATGATGACGCGCGTCTGTCCGGCGATTTTCAGGTTCCCCTCGGCGCTCGACCGCGCCGACACGAGATTCGCGGCGATCATCGTATTGATCGTCCCCTGGAGCGCGCTGCCGTCCTTCTCCCCTTCCGCCGCGATAAGGGCCTGCTCTTCGGCATCCTTGCCCGCGGCATCGAGGACGGTCAGGCGGTCGGCCAGGTCGGTGAAGGTCTTCCACTGCGCCATCAGCGTGTCGAAATTGCGCTGGTCGTCGGGGTCGTTGATGGTGCTCTTGTAGGCCGCGGAGCTCGTCTCGAAGGTCTTTCTGAAACCGGCGATGGAATCCCGGGCCGCGCTGCCCTGCTCGCCCTTGAACTGCGCCATGTCCTTCATGGCCATGAAGGCGTTCAAGCTGGAGTCGGTCATGTTGGCCAGATTGACGAGGGGAACCGTGTCGTATTCATAGGAGTGGTACCCTATCCCGGCGATCCGGCCGATGCTCACGACACCGTAGCCGCCGACGGCGAGCGCGATGAGCGCGACGGCCAGAAACCCTACGATAAGCTTCATCCCGATCTTCATGCTGTTCCTCCCTGGTTTGAGCCTTGCGCGGACGATATCCGAGCGCGTGCCGGTTCTGCGAAGCCTCGGCCGCGGCGCAGGTCCGCGCAGGCTTATAAGCAGGTAACGTGCCAACTACGAGGAGGAGGATGATGAGGGTAGTGGTACGAAGACTGTCGATGACGCAGTGCGGCCCCTATCCGCGGCGGCAAAATCCCGGGCGGGCCGCGACTCCTTGTGGCGTCCACAAGCTTCGGAACACTACCGGCTCCGCGCGGAGGGATGCAACCCACGTTGTAAACCGGCGAGAGCCCGGCGTCCAAGTCTCGTCCTGCCAAGCACTTGTGGCTTCAGTCTGACAGGTTGAAGGATCAACCGCGGTTGTCGGCCTTCGATTGCCTCGATTTGAGGCGCTTGCTGACGGCCTGGGGGCTCACCCCCAGGAGCTGGGCCGCGAGACTTTGGCTGCCGGAAGAGCGGCGGAGCGCCTCGTCCACGAGGAGCTCGGTGATCGTCTTGAGACTAGGCAGGGGTTCGGGGAAAACGAGGTCGACGCATTCGGCCGCGGTCGTCCGCCGGCGCTCGCCCATCGCTTCCTTGAAGACGGCCGTGGACAGTACGCCCTCCGTGTGGCGGCTCAGCGCCTCGAAGACCAGGGCCCGGAGCTCGCGCACGTTGCCCGGAAAGTCGTAGGAGTGGAGGAGGGCGAAAAGCTCCGGCGGCGGAGTGGGCCGCTTCCTGCCCAGCTCGCGCGCGGACTGCTCGAGAAAGCGTTCGACCAGGACGGGGATGTCCTCGCGCCGCTCCCTGAGGGGCGGGATGTGGAGATGGTGGCTGTGCAGGCGGTAGAAGAGGTCCTTCCGGAAGGCGCCTTCCTTCATGGCCGCGTCGAGGCCGCGGTTGGTCGCCACGACGACCCGCGCCTTGCTTCGCTTCATGAGGTCCGATCCGAGGGGGTAGTATTCGCCGGTCTCGAGGACGCGCAGCAGCTTGAGCTGCGAGGAATTCGAGAGGTCGCCTATCTCGTCGAGGAAGAGACTGCCGTTCCGGGCCTTGTCGATGAGGCCGTCGAGGCTTCCCTGCGAGCCGGTGTAGGCCCCGGCCCGGTGTCCGAAAAGCAGGTCGGAGAAGAAGGCGTCGTCCAGCCCGGCCACGTTCACCGCGACGAACTCGCCCTCGCGGCCCGAGAGATCGTGGATGGCCCTCGCGAACAGCTCCTTGCCCACGCCGGTCTCGCCTGTGACCAGCACGGGGTGGGAGCTGGGGGCGATGCTCTCGACGTAGGCGAGGATGGGCCCCATGGAGAGCCCCGCCGTCGCTATGCCCGCGAAGGCCCGAGGCCGCTCGCCGCGCGGCGACAGCAGGCGCTCCCGCATGTCGAGATTTTCCCTTTCGAGCTCGGACATCTCCATGAGCCGACGCACGGTGGTGACGAGCCGCGTGGCCTCCACCGGCTTGGTCAGATAGTCGGCGGCGCCCAGCTTCATGCACTCGATGGCGTTGTCGATCTCCCGGTTGCCGGTGATGACGACCACCGGCGTCTGGGGATGCTCCTGTCTGATGCGGGCGAGCAGGACCCGCCCCTCCATCCCGGGCATGACCAGGTCGAGCAGCACGACCCCGACCGGTCGCTCGTCGAGAAGCTCGATGAGCGAGCGCTGATCGCCGAGCGCTATGACGGAGCCCAAGCCCTCCGCCCTGAGGATGCTCTCCACGCTGTCCAGGATGTAGCGCTCGTCGTCCACGATGACGATCGGGAAGCCGGGAGGGGGACGGTCGTTCATCGAGTCGCCTCCCCATCCTGCCCCGAGACCGGCAGCTCGACGATCGCCCTCGTGCCCCGAGCGGGCGCGGACTCGAACTCGAGGCTGCCGCCGTACTCCTCCACGATCGCCGCGGAAATGGGAATGCCGAGCCCGAGCCCTCCTTCGCCCCGCTTGGTCGTGAAGAAGGGGTCGCGGATGTGCGCCAACTCGTCCTCCGTCATGCCCTTGCCTCCGTCGCTCACCACGAGCCTGAGCTTCCGCGAAGCCGGGTCGTAGGAGCCGGCGACGCCGACCTCCTGCGACTGCGGCGCGAGCGCCTGGCAGGCGTTCTGCAGGAGGTTGATCAGGACCTGCACCAGCTTGTGGAAACGGGCGCGCACCGGCGGCAAGTCGGGCTCGAGGCGCAGGACGAGGCGCGCCGAGCATCGGGAGAGGTAGCTCCGGAGAAGGTCGAGGGCGGCTTTCACGACGAGCTCGATCCGCACGTCCTGCAGCGGGCCCTCGCTCTCGGAGCGGGAGAAATCCTTGAGGCCGCGGACTATGCTGTCGATGTGCTCGGAGGCGTCGATCGTGCCCTTGAGCAGGATCGGCATCTTCTCCCTGAGCTCGCCGTACTCGAGGCCGCCCAGGAGAAAGTCATCCCTGCCCGAGAGCTCGGCGTCCAGGATCGGCCGGATCGAGTCCCAGACCCGGGCCATGAGACCGGCGTTGAGGCGGATGGCGTGGTTGGGGTTGTTGATCTCGTGCGCCATGCCGGCGACGAGTATGCCGAGCGAGGCCATTTTCTCGGACTGGATGAGGAGGCGCTGCTGCCGTTTCGCCTCGAGCTCCGCCGCCCGGCGCTCTGTGATGTCCACTGCCGTCGTGATGACAGTCCTCCGGCCTTCCTTGGGCCGATCGAGCATGGCCGAGCTGATCTCCCAGACTATTTTCCGCCCGTCGCGGGTCGTGATCTCCCGCTCGCGGTTCTGGCCCAGGCCTTCGAGCGAATAGAGAGCCTTCACTTCCCCGAGCACCTCTTCCGAACGCTCGCCGTAGGCCAGGCGCGCCCAATCCGCGGTCGTGCGCAGGCTCTCCGCGTCATAGCCCGTCAGCTCGGTCCAGGCCCGGTTCACGAGCTCGATGTTTCCGTCGTCCGCGTGTATGGAGATGGGCAGCGCGGCGCCTTCGATCGCGCGGCGGAATCGCGATTCGCTCTCCTTGAGGGCCGCCTCGGCCTCACGGGCTTCGGTCATGTCGCGGAAGACGACGACCGTGCCGACGACGAGGTCGTCGACGACGAGGGGGCCGCCCCCGAGCTCCGCCGGGAAGGATCTGCCGTCGGAGCGCACGAAGACCGCACCCTCGATTTTTCCCGGTCCTTCGGGGCGCATCGCGTCGCAGAGCGGGCAGGCGCCCGGCGGGCAGAGCGAGCCTCCCTCGCCTTCGTGCCGGATGAGCGTGTGGAGGTGCGTGCCGGTGAGCGCTCCGAGCCTGAGGCCGAGCATCTCGGCGGCGGCGAGATTGGCGAAGCCTATCCTGCCGCGCAGGTCGACCTCGCAGACACCCTCGTCGAGCGCGTCGAGGATGAGGGCCGTCCGGCGCCGGGCCTTCTCGAGTTCCCTGGTCCGCTCGCGCACGAGCGACTCGATGCGCTCCTCCTGCGCGGCGAGCGCCGCCCGGGCCGCCCTCCGGTCGCCTATGTCGAGCAGTGTGCCGACATAGCCTGAGACGAGGCCTTCCGCATCCATGTCGGGAAGGGCCTGGCACTGGACCCAGGCCGCGCCGCCCCGAGTCCCGGCCTGCCGGTACTCGCATCTGAAGAGCCGACGCTCTTCGACGCAGGCGCGCCACTGCGCGGCCACGGTCTCGCGGTCCTCCTCATGCACGGCGGAGAGCCAGCCCTCGCCCAGGGCCGCGGCCGCATCGAGCCCGGCTACGGCGGACCAGCGACCGTTCGCGAAGGTGTAGCCTCCGGCCGCGTCGGCGCGGAAGACTCCGGCGGGCGAGGCGCGATACAGGAGATCCTCGTAGCGGCGGGCCCTGGCCTCGACCTCTTCCGCCAGCCTGCGGTCCGCGGCCCCGGCGAGGCCGGCGCAGCGCTCCTCGCTGGCGCCCAGGGCGCGCTCGAGGGCGCGCTCGGTCTTGAGTTCCTGGGCGAAGAGCCAAAGCTCCCGGGCTCGGGGAGGTTTCCGGGCCAGGAGCCTGAGGGGCAGGACTTCTCCCGTGCCGAGGAAGAACTCCGTCTCGGCGGCTCCGCCGCCGGCGGAGAACTCGCGCGCGAGGAAGGCGGCGAAGGCGGAGCGCTTTTCGGCCACGACATAGCCGCGCAGATCGCGCCCCACGAGGCCGTCGGAGTCGGCGTGGAACATGACAGCGGCGGCCGCATTGGCTCCGATCACCGTGCCGTCGGCCTCTACGAGGAGGCAGGGAAAGGGCAGCAGCCTGAAAACGGTCCCGGCTGCCCTCGTCGAATCCTCATCGTACGCGGCGAGGGGCTTCCCGCCCCGGGCTCCCGCGGGAATGGCTCCGTCAAGTTCCTGCATAGGCGGCTCCTTGCGCATTTTTACAGCCGGCTGCGCGTCGGAAGCATCCCGGAAGCGTGCCGGTCTTCATCCTATCCGCAAGCCTCATCGAATGGAAATACGGCCTCCGGCGCCGCGCTCATCGGCGATTTCTTTGCGCCTTGCCAGGCCGTCGGGCGGCGGTATACTGGTGCTGTGCAGCACGATCGGCCCGACCGCGACAGGAAATTCCTCCACTACGCGACGAGCGAGGTCGAGCGCGCCTCGAGGCGTGTGCACCGCGTCTTCGACTCGCTCGGGGCCCTGCCCTATCTTGGCGCCGAGGAACTGAGCGATTTTCGCTACTACGAGGGGCTCTTCGACGAGGCTCTCTCCGGCCTGGACCGCAAGGCGCGCGAGGGCCGGCTCAGGCCCCTCGACCTTCGCGGCTTTCCCCAGGACCTGCGCTATCCCGGATATGCCGCCCGTTTGGGCATCTTCATCGGCTCCTTCGATCCCTTCCAGATGACCCACATGGCCATGGCCCTGCGCTTCCTCTCCTCCGACGCGAGCGAGGCCGATGCGCTTTTCGTCGTGCCCGAAGGCTCCTTCGACCCGCGCAAGCCGAGCAAGACCGAGTACCGTTTCCGCTACGAGGTCCTGCGCCGCCAGCTCGCGGGCGTGCTCGATCCCTTCGTCGTCCCGCTGGACATCGGCTCGGGAGCCGACACCATCGAGATCGTGCGGCGGCTCATAGCCCTGCACGCGGGCGCCTCGTTGCGCCTGACGCACGTCATGGGCTCGGACACGCTGCCCTTCGCGCTCAAGCTCCTGAGCGAGGACCTCGAAGCCTGGAGCGCGGCGGCGGAGCGCGCGCATGTGGCGCTCGACTTTTCCATCTTCGTCGTCAAGCGCGAGGTCCGCGACGCGACGCGATCCCTGGTCGAGGCGGCGCGGCGCCTGGGCGTGCGCATCGTCGTCGACCACGAGGTGGTAGGCACGCCCTCGAGCACGGACTTCCGCAGCGAGCGCGCGATCACCCTCGTCTTTCCCACCGAAGCCATCCTCTCGCGGGTGGAGCTCCTGTTCCGCTACGGCATGAACAGGCCATGGACCTCGGTGCCGGTGCCTCCGGAAGCCTCGGCCAAGGGCGCCGAAGGGCCGGAAGCCGCGGCCGAGGCCGACGAGGCCGAGTCGGGCCGGGTCTATCCGCCTCTCGCTCCCTGCGGCCGACCCTGCGGTTCCTGCGGCTCGGACTGTGTCTTCCGCGACGACCGTGCCGCGGAGGAACCGGATTATCAGATATAGCAGCCGATTCCCAGGCCGAACCGGTTTTAGGCCCTCCCGGCGGCCTCGCTTGTGAGAGCCCGGATATTTCACTAGAATCCGATCCAGGAGAACATAGCCATGAAATTGATTTTTCTCGGACCGCCGGGAGCGGGTAAGGGTACGATCGCTGACCTGGCCATGGCGGAGCTCAAGCTGCCGCACATTTCGACCGGCGACCTCTTCCGCGCCGCGGTCAAGAACGAGACGCAGCTCGGGCTCAAGGTGAAGGGCATCATGGCCTCGGGCGGGCTGGTATCCGACGACATCACCATAGCCTTGGTCGAGGAGCGCCTCGCGGAGAAGGACGCGTCCTCGGGCTGGATCCTCGACGGCTTCCCGCGGACCATTCCCCAGGCCGAGGCGCTCGAAAAGCTGGCCTCCGCCGATCTCGCGGTCAACTTCGACGTGGCCGACGAGATCGTGGTCGGTCGGCTTTCCGGCCGGCGCGTCTGCCGGAGCTGCGGCAAGATCTACCACGTCAAGAACATGCCGCCCAAGAAGGAGGGCGTCTGCGACGTGGACGGGGGCGAGCTGTACACCCGCGACGACGACAAGGAAGAGGCCATCAAGGTCCGGCTCGACACCTATCGCAAGCAGACCGAGCCCCTCATCGCCTGGTATCGCGCCCGAGGCAAGCTCATCACCATCGACGGCGTGGGAGAGCCCAAGCTCGTCCTGGAGCGGTTCAAGAAGGCTATGAAGAAGTAGAGGCCGGGAGCCGCGGGGGCCGCCATTGAAGCGCCCGTCGCCCTCGGATAGAATCGAGGCATGCGACACTCGGCATCTTTGATCAGGCGCTGTGCCTTTCGATTCGGCCTCGCGGCTGCGGTTTCCCTGTTCGTCTGGCCGGCCGCGGCCGCGCAGCAGTCTTCCGCCGCGAGCTCCGCGCTTTCGCCGGCCACATCGTCTTCGCCGGCGGCCGCGTCTTCGCCGGCCGCCGCCATAGCGAACGGGCGCTGGACGGGGGGGCTCGACTTCGGCCAAGGCCGAGAGGACTTCAGTCTCCGCATACTTCCCGAGGGCGGCCTCTTCGACCTGCCGGGGCAGCGCCTCTACGGCTATCCCCTGTCCGCCATCAGGCGCGAGGGCGCTCACATCGAATTCGCGCTTTTCGCCGGCAAGGCGAGCGGCTCGCCTTCCAAGGAAACCGGCAACGCCCTCATTTTCTCGGGCGAGCTCGGCGTCGGGCCGGAGGGGGCGCCCCGCATCGCGGGAAGCATCAGCCGCTCCGGCGTCGTCAACGGCACCTTCGATCTCGAGCCTGCGCCGGCCGCCGCCGAGCCGGGCGAATCGAGCTACAGCCTCGACACCGGCCGCGGCATCCTCCCCGGCACACTCCTGGTGCCCGCCGGTCCGGGGCCCTTCCCGGTCGTCCTCATCCTGGCGGGAGCCGGGACCACGGACCGCGACGGCAACAACTACTCGGTGCCGGGGAAGAACGACGCGCTCAAGCAGCTCGCCGAGGCCCTGCGCGAGCGCGGAGTCGCCTCCCTGCGCTACGACAAGCGCGGCTCGGGCGAGGCCTACTACCTCGTCGCCAAGGAAGAAGATCTCCGCTTCGACGACTACGTGAAGGACGCGGCCGCGGCCCTGGCCGCGCTCCGCGCGGACCGGCGCTTCTCGCGGCTCGTGATAGCGGGACACACCGAGGGCGCCCTCGTCGCGGCGGCCGCCCTCGCGGAGCCCGGCGCGCCGGCCGTCGACGGCCTGGCCCTGCTCTGCGCCTCGGGGAAGAGCGCCGTGGAGACGGTCGGGGCCGCGGTCGCCGGAGCTCCGTCCTCGCTCAAGGCCGAGGGCGAGGCCATCATGGCCGCGCTCCGCGCCGGCAAGACCTACCCCCACCCGAGCCCCTACTTCGCCGACTTCTTCCGGCCGAGCTTCCAGCCCTACCTGGCCTCGTGGTTCAAGTACGATCTGCTCTCCGAGCTCAAGGTCGACAAGGCGCCTCTCTTGCTCGTGCAGGGAAACCGCGACTTCCAGACGACGCTCGCCGAGTTCGACCTCCTCGTCCGCGATCGGCCCGACGCGGCCGCCTACGTCATCCCCGACATGAACCACGCGCTCAAGGTCGTCGGCCCCGACCTGAACGACAACTATCGGGCGTTCACCGATCCTTCCTTCCCCCTGGCCCCGCAGCTGGCCGACATCCTGGCCGCCTTCGCCGCGGGCCGGCCGCTCCCGGACCCGAAATTCAGGTACACGCCTAAGTGAACGCGGAGTTCCACTACTACGCGATCTGCTTTCTCTGCGTCCGCGCGGGCTTTTCCGAGGCGGAGGCCGGCCGGGTCGCCACCTCCTCGCAGTATGTCGACAACGCGATCCACGCCTACGAGATCGACGACGGGCGGGGCGCGCCTTACCGCACGCAGGTCACGCAGAACTACCTGTTCTGGGACCAGACGACGCTCCGCGAGATCTATCTGCCCTTCCACTTCGTGCCGGGCGAGGGCGAGCGGGCCGCCCGCGAGCGGCGCGACGGCCGCGCCGGGCGCTGGACGGTCACCCCCGACTCGCCCTTGGCCAAGGAGCTGCTCGTGCGGGCGCTGAGGACGCGCGACCTCTTCCGGATCGGCATAGCCCTGCACGCCTACGCCGACACCTGGGCGCACCAGCACTTCTCCGGCCGGCTCGAGGAGGGCAATGCCGTCGACCCTTCCTCGCCCCTGCCGCCCGCGGGGCACCTGCAAGCCCTGCGCGCCCCCGACGACGCGATGGGCCGATGGAGCGACGAGCGCCTGGTGCCGGAGCTCGCGTCGGTGGACAACCGGGCTCGCTTTCTCGCCGCCGCCAGGAAAATCTACCGCTACCTGAGAACCTTCCTCGGCCGCGGCTTCGAGGATGAGGAGCTCGCCCTCGATCCCCTGGCGCGGCTGTGGCGCGAGTCCTCGGGCGACATGAGCGCGCGCATCGCGTCCTTCGCGGTGGATCTCGACGTCCCCGCCTACGATAGGGGCTCCTGGCTCGCCGCGGCCGGCGTCCGCGACGAGACCTCCGAGGAGGGCAGGTTCGCCGGCTACGACAAGTATCTCTGGCTCAAGGGCGAGCTCAAGCGCCGCGCGGGCGCGGGCGACGGGCTCAGGCGGGTGCGCGGCGAGGGTCGCTTCGCGGGCTCGGAGCTCTTCCTGTGGAACGAGGCGGCCCGCGCGCACCGCGAGCTCGCCCTCGAACTTCTATCGTCGGAGGGACTGGCATGAGACGAACCGAAGGCTCGATCACCGCGGCGGGCGGCCGCATGCGGCATCCTGCCGCCGCAGAGCGGCGGCGCCCTGCGGCGGCTCGCGCTCCCGCTCGGACCGCCGCTTGGGCGCCGGCCCTGCTCGCAGCCTGGACGCTGATCCTCTCGTCCTGCGCCGCCCCCCTCGTGCTGGAGAAGTCGGTCGACCCGCTCGAGCTGCTCGCGCCCGGAGAGCTCGCCTACCTGCGCATGGACGGAGCGACCGCCAGGCTCCTCGCCCCGGCACTCGTGCCCGCGGGCGAGGGGAGGGCCTTGTCGCCCCTGCTCGAGCGCACGAGCACCCTCGCCCTGGGCCTGGGGCTCCCTACCGATAAAGGCCCCTCCTTCGACGCCGCCTTCCTGGGCTCCTATCCCTACCGGAGCGCCGCCCTCGCCCTCGGCGGCAATTCCGCCTGGAAGCGTGAGGCCCTGGGCTACTACGACGCGAAGGAGGGCCTTCGCGTCGCGCTTCCGGGGCCCGGCCTGGTCCTCGCCACGACACGCGACCTTCAGCCCCTGCTCGAGCGGGCCCGCGAGCCCGGAGCCAACCCCCTGCCGCCCCGCTTCGCCGCCGCGGCAGGCACGGGCCTCGCCCTGTGGGTGCCCGATCCCTTCGACCGCCTCGCCGAGGCGCTGTTCGGCATGTCGATGCAGGCGCCGGTGCGCGGCCTCTTCCTTTCCGCGAGGGAAGCGACGCCGGGCGCCGCGCCGGGCGCCGCGCCCGGCGCCGCGGGATCGGCCGCGGGCGGCGGCGCGGTCTACGAGGTGAGCGTGGTGTTCCTCATGAAGGACGCGGAATCCGCGGGCAGCTACCGGCCCCTGCTGCGGCTGGCCTGGTACGGCCTCTCGCGCTATCTCCTGGGCGAGGGCGCGGGCCCGATGCTCGCGGCCAAATTCTCGCTCGAGGGCGAGACCTACGCGAGCGCCCCCTTCGAGCTGGATTCGGGCACGTTAGCCGCTGCCGTTTCGCGCCTAGGCGGCTTCGGCGCCGGCAAGTAGCGCCGCGAGGACAGGATCGTCCGCATCCCCTTCGAACCTGCCGCAAACCTTGCAGAGCGGGTCCCGCGGAATCTATGACTGGGTTCACCCCCGGCGACAAACCCTTTCGGACAGCAGCTTTGCGTGGGGGCGGGATTTGACGAAGGGCCTCCGGCCGGGGCCCCGCACCATCGTTTTCTTCAGTTCCCGTCGCGGACGATATGGATGCTCGCGTCCTTGGGGAGGGCCAGGCCGCAGGCCACCTCGACGCCCTTGATGATCCCCG
>Ga0307376_10003509_pt1 | contig 14647 bp, 24 predicted proteins | sample TR2MG_FD_202536 | JGI IMG/M metagenome (GOLD analysis project Ga0307376, IMG submission 202536) | Soil microbial communities from Risofladan, Vaasa, Finland - TR-2 | ecosystem: Environmental > Terrestrial > Soil > Coastal area > Acid sulfate soil | place: Finland: Risofladan, Vaasa | collected...
GCTCGCGCGTGGAGTTGACGCGCGCTGCGCCTTGAGCTTGCGAGCCATAGCCGCCGTTGGCCTTCCACACGACGACATCCCATCCCAGCGCTTCTAGCTCGTCATGCTCGCCCTCATAGCCACACAAGGCGATACGGAAGCGCTCGTTAGCGCCATGCTCTGCTGCCCATGCGCGCACCTGCGAGGATAGGCGCTCGTTGTTGGCGTAGACGCTCGCGCCGTCATCATAGGGTGGGTCTAGCACAACCCCGCAAGTCGCCCAGTCGGAGAGCGTTGCAGCAGGGCTTAAGGGTGCGGTCCAATCTCCACAGCAGACTCGCACACGCCGCAGACGTTCAGCGAGATCGCTAAAACCCTTAAAGCCTTGAGCGAGGATACCACGGCCAATGCCCCCTATGCGGGGCGTCCTGATTGACATTGGTCCGCCCGTGAGCGGCGCCCCGATTGACCCACACATCACATACACCCACCATGCAGCAAGGCGAGGATCGCACCAGTCAGGGTTATCAGCCAGACGCGCGGTCACGTCGCCACGATGGCGCAGCAAGGCGTTGTGGCGCGCGGTGATGTCCAGCGCATTGACAGGCCAGTCGGCATGACGCGCGAGGTCATCCGGGCGCAGTTTGAGCGATCGCCAGAAATTACACAGGAGCCCGTCGGCGTCGTTGATCGTCTCGGTGTGGGGCTCGTGTGGTCGTGCGAGCATGACAGCAGCGCTACCACAAAAGGGCTCGATGTAGTTCTTGACATCACCCAGGCGCTCCCAGATGAGTGAGGCCGCGCGGCGCTTGCCCCCAAAGTATGGAAATGGAGCAGTCAGCATAATCCCCCCCTATCGCAATGCGATGCTCAGCTGTGCGCGTCGCGTGGCTGGACATAGTCGCTCAAGCACCCCGTCAAGGTGACGCAGGCGCCGCCCGAAGGTGCGCTGATTAACAGGGCTCATGCCCGCATCAACAGCCCAGTCCCTATAATTCTTATAGATGGTCGAGAGGTCAGTCCACCAGTTGGGGTCTACCTTGGCCACGTCATCCAGCCACGCACTGACGCTATCAGCATCACCGCTCCAGAGCTTAAGCTGGTGCTCACAGCTGGGAGGGATCGCATAGCGCCCACGCGCCAGCGCCCTCAAGCCACCCTCGATGCACCAGCTCACGAGCTGCGCGCGCTCACCCTCAAGGATCTTGCGCGCCAACCCCTCGATCTCCTCCGAGGTGCCACGCACTGAGCGATCAAGGTCTAGTACGATGAAGCGGTCCCAGAATGCAGCGTGAGCGCCGGGCACTTGGGGCAAGTCGTTATACGCGAAGATATGCGCGCACCTGATGCGCGTCGTCAATGGCATGGCGCGATACTTGATGTTGATGGAGATCGTCTCACCGCTGACCACGGCGCGCAGGCGGGCTTGATCCATGATGGGCCTGTCCTCCCCCTCGTAGACCGCATTGATCTTGGCCAGCGCGAGCTTGTACAGATAGGGGTCATCACCAAACTGCTCTGGCGTGACCGACGCCTCATCACCCGTGGCATCTCCTACGGGCAGCAGACCTTTAAGGATGTCGATGAAGGTGCTCTTGCCCGAGCCCTTGCGCCCCTTGAGCACGAGCGCCCGATGGTAGGTGGAGCTTAGGCCAAGGATGGCCATCCCAAGCCATTCCTGCACGAGCTCTAGCCGCGCGGCTTGGTCCACATCCCAGAGGCTGTTGAGGTAGCTGGCGAACATCGGGGGCGCCTCGCTCACAAGCGCATAGTCAAAGCCATAGCCCGCGCGACATAGGTGGTCAGCATCGAGCGGCGTAAGGTGCGCGCTTGCCCCCTCAACGCGCAGGAATCCATTGGCGAAGGCCACGCCCGCCACAGCTCTATCAAAGGTGCCATCACCGCAGCCCTCGCGCGCGCAGACCGCCTCCAGCTCATCGACATAGACCTTGGTGTTGTTGATGCGCAGGGGCTTGGGCTTCTCCTCCCCCTGCTTGTCCACCGCATAGATGGGCGTGCCAGCCCACGCGCTCACGACACCTCGCAGTGTGGCCTTGGGCATGATGCGCCAGATGCCATCGGGGTGATAGAGCCAGTACTCCTCAAGGTGATGAATGGGCAGCGAGCCCGTGACATGCAGGGCTGCTGCAGCAAGCCCCGTGGCGACCTCGACCGCATCCCCCCTATCCCACATCTGGTCAGGTCTCGGGTAGTGATGGGCGTCAATTAACTGGTTGACAAGACTCTCTGTCATGATGATACTCGCTCTTAGGTTGTTGAGTGTGAGGCGCCCTAGATGTCCATCGTCTAGGGCGCTTTCTTTGCGCCCTCGATCAGCCGCTCGACCTCGCCATGCCTGCGCGCAGGTAGCGTGCTCGTGCCAGCCTCATAGAGAGCATCATACCATACTGATTCATCGAGGCGACCGGCAACCACAAACCGCCACGTCGCCCACGCCTCTTTGCGTATGGTGTCGTGACGCTCACCTTCCAGCGCGTCGGTGATGGCCTGACACGCGCGACGAAGCGCCGCCTTCTCGTACCTGCCTTGGAGCTCCTTGGCGCGCGTGAAAAGGTGACGCGAGGTCTGGGCATTGCGCTCAGCTTGAATCCTGGCATCCTCGCGCTTATCCCATTCAAGCTGACCGCAGACCCCATCAGGCAGCTGCGCGCGCGGCCCCTGCCTCATAAAGAGGCGTTGGCGCAGCGGGTCATCGATGCCATCAAAGAGAGGTCGCGCCGTGTAGTGCGGCTGTACAGGCTGATAGAGCCCCGTATCAAAGCCGCCCAAGCTCTTGACCCACGCCTTCAGGCTCTTATCGCACACAGGCCGATCAAGCAAAAACCAGAAGTGTGCGCGCAGCCCCTCCTTAACGCCCGCGCTCGAGCTCCACTGGAGGATGCACCCCGCGCGCTGGAGAGGCGCAGGCAGGTAGCGCCCCACCCACATCCAAGGCATGTGCATGTCAGCCTCATCGGGCAGCTGCGCCCCATCGATGTCTAGACAAAGCCAGTCCAGCTCTTGCGATAAGAAGCCTGGCTCGCTCTCCTCTCTGTATGTGCGCCTCACCCAAGCCCCCGACGCGATGGGCTTGCCCCTGATGATACACTGATGGGGATCACCCTCCAGCGCCTCAAGCAGATCATAGAGGTCCACCAAGTCATTGATGACATGCTGGCGACCCTGGACCATATAGGCGCGGCCATAGTCAGTCGAGCCCTCTGGGGTGTAGCTCTTGCAAAAGAGCTCCTTGCTTGTGAGTGTGGTGATCATGGCTTGCCCCCAAGAAGCATACGGTCTATGTACTCAGGCTTAATAAACGGCTGACCGCCCAGATGCCTGCAAACGGCTTGATATGCTGATCTAAGCGTAGCAATCCAGACTGCTTGCTTAGCTACCCAACATTGGGTGGACTCCCTCCCACGATCAAACACGGCGAACATGGCCAAGTCATGCGCGAGGTTGACACTTTCGCGCAGTTGACTATCAACACACGCATAAAGCAGCTGCGTGGCTTGGGTTACGCTGTCATGGTTGCGCTGCTTTGCCCAGGGCATCCATCCAAGATCAAGCGCCTCTCTACGCTTGGGCAGTATTATGGGTTGGATGGCAAACTCAGGACGATCTATCTTGGCGACTGGATGAAGCTCATTGCCGATAAACGCCCATGCTAAGAGCGGGGTTCTCGACCCATGCCTATGGGCAAAAACGGCGTGGGTCGTTCGACCCCTTGACCCCTGCCACTCATGAGCCGGACACCACCCCCATGCCTTTCGGATGTAGGCGATCACCTCCTCAGCTGGCATCTTGTCGTCATAGTCTAGCAACGCAACCTTAAGCGCCGCCTCATCATTAGCCTGCACAGCACTGCGCACATCTCCAAAGTCACTCATGATAGCGCCTCCTTAATAATCGCCACCGCAACGCGATGGTTAATCTCTTCCCACGCCGCATCCCACGCCGCAGCCCTCGCCGCATCCCTCGCCGCATCCCACGCCATAGCCCACGCCGCAGCCCACGCCGTATTGCTCGCTGCAGTTCTCGGCGCAGTTCTCAACGCAGCCCTCGCCGCAGCCCACGCCGCGCGCCGCAGCGTCGGATCATCTAGGCAGGCGTAGAGCAGCCGCGTAGCCTCGCGTACCTCCTCATAATCATTATCCTGCGCCCACGGCATCCAGTGCAGATCAAGCGCCTCGCGCCGAATAGGAGTCATCGCACGCTGCACAGACGCCTCTGCGTCATCTAGCGCCAGCACCTCAACCTTGTGCGCGCCTACCATGATGTAGGCGCTTAACGTGGGGCTCTCGTGCTTGTGCGCACGCAGCACATCGTCAGACGCCCCATCGCCACCACGCCACGTCACAGGCCACAGCTTCGCATCCAAGCGCTTGACGTAGGCGACCACCTCCAGATGTGGCACCCTATCATCATCGTAATCAGCAAGGGCTAAGCGCAGCGCCTCGCGGTCGCCTGTATGTGCAGCACTGCGCACATCTCCAAAGTCACTCATGGCATCCTCAAAAGCTGAGCCCGGACGTGCCGGGCTCATGTGGTTTAGGTCATGCTTTCGTTCAGTAGTTGATGGCGCTGTACTGATCTTCGAGGAATCGGTAGTAGTCCTTGACCGCCTCACCAAGATGGAGGCGCAGGGCCTTGACCATCTCGTCTCGCTGCGCCTTGGTGATCTGCCCTGCCTTGTGCTGGGCTTCGACCTTGGCGATCTCTTGGTCGCGGTGTTCGGCGGCGTAGCGCTCGTACTCGGCGGCTTCTTGGTCGATGGCGTCTAAGACTCGTTCGTGCAACATGATGGCTTCCTTTGCTTGGGTAGGCATCCATCGCCTCCCGATAAAAAGACTCTACCCACCCCTCTCTATCGTGTCAAACATATTTCTCACTAAAGCATATATTTATCTAGGCAAGTCACCCTTACGACCTACCTGGGTCACCACGTCGATCAAGTCACTGGCCTGCCCCTTGGTCAGCTCCATCGAACGAGCGGCGATACACGCCAGCCTCAAGAGCGCACGCTCCTCACCGCGTAGCTTATCGGCCGCCTTGGCCACCTGCTTGAGCTTGATGGTCTTGCTGATGAGCTCAAGCTGCGCCTTACTCATCGGGTGCGATCGCCAGCTGGTCGAGGCGACGCGCAGCTCAGTCCAGCCCCTCAAGCGCATCGCCATCACGACCTGATTAAGCCAGCGCGCCCACCTCGCGCGCTCCACCTTCTTGACGCGACCCACGCTCACCTGCGGCCTGTCCTCCCCCGTCTCCTCTTGGATCTCCTTAAAGAGGTCAGCAGCCAGTTGCGCCAGCGGGTCAAGCACCTCGGCCTGCTCCCATCCAAGCACCGCTTCATAGTCAAGGGCCAGCTCCTCAAAGGCGCCGCATGGATCGAGCACCCATGCGCGGGTCTTGCCCGGATAGGTGCGCACCACCCGACCCACCTCCTGCGGTAGACGCACGCGAGAGCCCGCACCCCTGCGCAGGCATAGCCACTGGAGCCAGGGCAGGTCCACGCCCTCAGCGAGCAGCGAGCAGTACACCAAGCAGTCAAGCTCGCCATCCTTAAGGCGCCCCAGCAGCGCATCACGCGCGTCGCCCTTGTCGCGATAGCTGATCACGTCAGCTCTTACGCCGACCTCCCCGAGCAGCTGCGCAAAGCCCATCGCATCGTCCACGCTTGACGCGCTCACGACGCCCGGCCCTCGATGCAGATGCAGGTGGTCAGTGATGAGCTCTAAGCTAGCCTCATCGCGCGTGCCCTTGCCCTCCCATCCGATGATGGTAGGTGCGAGGATGACCCCATCGCGTATCGCATCCATCGGCCCATAGTCATACAGGATCTCATCCCACAGGCTTAGGCGCTGCTTCTCATCGGCGCGCCAAGGCGTAGCCGTAAACCCCACCTGCCGCGCGGGCTGCACCCACCTATGCCACTGGATGACCTGCGCGCACTCGGTCTTGTGGCACTCGTCAGCCATCCACAGCGCGACGCTCAAGCCCTGCGCCAGGAGGTCGCCAGCAAGCCCCGATGGTACGAGCTCTTGAACGCGCTGGTGTGTGTCCAGATGCAAGCAGATGGTGGGCTGCTCATCATCCATCCCCCAAGCCACCATGATCGCGCGCGCGGTGGAGCGATCATCACCGTCAAGCTCGCGCGCGCCATCAGCATCACCATCACACTCAGGACAATGCAGCACAGGGTCAGCCGCAGCCATCGACGCATGACACGTCACGATGACCGGCTTATCCAGCTCCTTGGCGTGCTGATAGTAGGTGCCCACGACATGCCCGCAGCGGCGCCTGATCGTCGCCGCCAGCTGGCGCACCAGCTCCTGTGTCGGAACGCTCACGACGATGCGCTCATCATCGCCCAAGCTGTCGATGGTCTGCGCGATGACCTCAGCTTGGCAGATGCTCTTACCCGAGCCTGTCGCGGCGCGTATCACGCCACGCTGTGAGGCCAGCGCCTTGGGTAGAGCCTCGACCTGCCAAGCTCGTGGGGTGACTCCAACCCATTCAGTCATCCCAACCTCCTGTTTCTGATACTCATGCTCTGCACAAGAGCATCGATCGTATCACTAAAAACTGGCGCCAGGGATTTCATACTGAAGTCTTGCCGCCACCTCACACGCCATGCACCTGCGTCGGGCAGGGCGTACGAGCCAAATTTGGGATCCAGATTGTACGGCATGGAGAACTCATGCATGAGAAACCCTGCGCTAGTAATGCAGTGATAGTCAGCGTGTAGGCTCACCGACATATGGCCAGTAGCCCCCGCAAGCATCCACTCTGCCCACGTTGCAGCAAAGCCGCGCACCATCTCAAGCGGCACGTTCGTCACCTCTAGCAGTCGCTCCACCATCGCGCGCGCCCACACCCACACCTCATGCTCATACTCGGGCAGCACAGCCTGGACGTAGCTCGTGCCGACATCTCCCAGCGTATAGCGCCCGTTGACGTAGGCCACTTCGATCAGCGCGCGCAGGTCACGCGCATGACACGCTGACCTCACATCTCCAAAGTCACTCATCCCAACCTCCATAGGGGTTGATCTCCACCAGCACCCCTGTCTCAATACGCCACATCGCCTTGCACTCTCGGCACACTGCGACGCGCTTACTCGCGCTGCCGATGATCTGCGCGCGGCCGTGGCAGACCACCTCAATGATCTTGCCCTGCTTGTCTCGGCTCACCCTTGGGTCACTCATCACACACCTCCCATCTCAAGCCAGCGCGCCTCACGCGCCTCAAGACGCGCGATGTCGTCAAGCATATCCTCAAGCTCAGCCTGTAAGCTGATGCGTCCAGGCACCCCCACAGGATGTCTTGAGAGCAGTGCCACGATGGTCCATACCTGCGCGCGATACCATTCAAGCTCACTCATCACACACCTCCAGAGCGACGCAGGTCAGCTTTAGCCAGTCCAGCCCTAGCCACTTCGCATAGGCATAGAGTATATCAAGCGACACCTCCCCTCGCTCTCCTATCATCACCGACCTGTCGCTGACACCGATAGCCTCAGCGACCTCGCGCTGGCTCAACTCGCGTAGCCTGCGCTCCAGGCGCAGCTGCTCACCGATCTGCTTCTTGTACTGCTCTAGCTCCATGTCATCCTCCTATGGTGTGGTGACACCTTTATATATAGAGCAAAAATAAAAGTAAGCAAATATGATTTTTAACTATTGACTGCATAGGTACAAATGCCCATACTCACCCTATGAGCAACGACGCTCATCACACAAGAGGTGTACCATGCACGGACTCAACAACCCCCACATCGCCCTGACCTTCATCGCCGCTCGCATCGCACAGCTGGAGCAAGAGGTCGCCCGACTCTCGGCTGACCTTGAGGCATTCATGCCCATCCAGCGTGAGGAGATGCTGCGCAGTACGCTCGCTCACTTCGAGTGCGAGCTGGCCAACGCCATCGAGCAGCAAGCCAAGTACACCGAGCTGGCCAAGAGCGAGCTTGAGCCGCAGACCGCAGACGAGTCGCTGCTTGATAAAGCGGTCGAGCTGGCCACAACCCAGCAGACCGTGGTCTTAAGCCGCACGATGGCGCGCATGATCTGGATCGCGCTCACCCGCACCTGTGGCGAGCAGCGCTCAAGCTCGCATGTCTACTCTGTGACCATCGCAGGCCTTGGCAACATGCGCCTCACCCTAAACTCGCGGGGGGCCTGCGTCCTCTCGATGCACACAGGCGTCACCGTCCCCATCGCGACCAAGTGCGGACCTGTCGAGCTAGACCGTATCCCAGGCGGCTGGATGGCTAGCCTCTACGGTGAGGGCTACTCACCTTGTGAGGTCATCCACGCCGACACCTACGCTGAGGTTAGCGCCATGATCGCCCACCAATGGATGTAAGGAGATAGACCAATGACAGACCAAGCCGATATTCTTGCAGGCATAGCTCAAGCCATAGCCAAGTCAGCAGAAGACCAAGGGATGAGCGTATCCCTAAGCGGGCTGACCATTAGCATCGCAGGGCATGTTATCCAACCAGCGCCTGCGCACACCGAGATAGAGCTTGCGCCCAGTGTAAACTACGGCAGCCAGCGCATAGCTGACTATCATGAGGCCATGCGCATGGCGAGCAGGCACCTTAAGACACGAGAGGGCGCGCACTGGATGGCGGCAGCCCAAAGCGCATGGATCGACATCTCTAATCATTACTATTGGTTTGCGACCACATACTCCGATGTGCCACCAGAGATGCCCACAAGCGTCAAGCTCCTTCAAGAACACCAAGCCTGGAGATAGACCAATGACTGACCAAGCCATGACCAGATACTTAATCAAATCCATGTCTAACGATAATAGGTGCATGAGCTTTGAGCTTAAAGCCAAAAACCCAGAAGACGTGTGGAGGCAGGCAAGTCGCACTTTTGGGTACTCGCCATCAGATGAGATGCCAGACACCATCACAATCCAAGAGCTTCCCCCGCCCCCACCACCTAAGTTTATTGCGCTGCTTGGCTATGGTGATGATGAGGCAGGCTGGGGCACTACGGTGCGACGCGCCATTGATCATGCCCTTGCCTATGATGGTGACTCGCTGGTCTACGATGGCTCTAAGGTTCCCGTGCACCTTGCCATACCATATGACCCTGAGCAACATGCTACCAAGACCCGCTATATCTGGAGCAAGTTTCTTGACGGTGATGGATCATCCTGGGTCGCTGGCGATCTGGTAGAGACGATCACCATCAGCAAGACCACCACCATTGACTACTAAGAGAGGAGATAGACCAATGACTGACCAAGCCATGACCAGACCCCTCGCCACTAAGATCGCCAGCATCCTCGGGAAGCTGGGCCGCGTCGCCAAGAGCGGGCGCAACGCCTTCCACAACTACGACTATGCCACCGAGTCAGATGTCGCTGACGCCCTGCGCCAGCACCTAGCGGCCGAGGGCGTGGCCATCTTCCCAAGCGTCGTAGACGCCAAGGTCGAGACGGTGCAAGACCGCAACAAGAGCGCCACGCTGGCGACTGTCACGCTGGAGCTCACGTTCATCGATGGCGAGTCAGGCGACACCATGACCACGCGCTGGATTGGCCAAGGCATCGACCAAAGCGACAAGGCGTATTACAAGGCCTACACAGGCGCCTTCAAGTACGGGCTGATGAAGACCTTCATGGTCAGCACGGGTGATGAGCCCGAGCAAGATGAGCCCGTCATCGAGGTGGACAAGAGCTGGGCAGCTGCTAACCGCCGCCTGCGCGCTGTCGTCTCCAACGCCCTGCCTGATGGTGCTGACCAAACCAGGTTCTTCACCGCCATCAAAAAAGATCGAGGCGTCGAGTCAGGTAAAGACCTGACCCCCGCGCAGCTCGATGAGATCGCTTACATGTGCGAGCAGCCCGGCTGGGCAAAGAAGGTGATCGGATGAAGCTGGAGCTAGCGAGCTATAAGAAGGGTTCATATGCCCAATTCATCTGTGATGAACCGTTTATCCGTTTTGAGCAAAAAATGGGCCGGACCCACAACGGGGGCGACGCAAATTATTGCCATATATCAATCACCCCAGGTGTGGTTGGCGCGCAGGTAAAGATCAAGGCGTTGCCCACAATAGATGAGCGTGAGGTCTTTGAGCTGGTGTGTCAACTGCTGGAGATGACCATCCTGCGCAAAGAGGAGTATCTTGATCACGCCAAGGACGTTTACGCCCAATTCAAAAAGGAGCCCACACCATGACCCTCCTGTTTTTAGACACAGAGACCACTGGCCTCACCCATAAAGATCAGGTCATCGAGGTGGCTGGATTTGTCACCAATGATGACGGCACCCACCGACGCGCAGAGTTTAGCATCCTCATCGGTGTCACTGAGCTGGGCCAAGCCCGCATTGATGACAACCCCTCCGTCAGGTCAATGCACCGACGCAGCGGGCTGCTCGATGAGCTGGAGATCATCAGCTGTGATGAGCATGATCGCCGCATGGAGGATCTGCGCAAGCACCTGCGCAAGCTCTCCCAAGAGCATGGCCGCAGGGCGCTGATGCTGTCAGGCTTTAGCGTGCACTTTGACGCCCGTATGCTGCTCGCAGCGTGGCGTGCCAGTGACTGGTCAAGCGAGACAGGTGGAGGCTATCGCATGATGGATGTCTCCAGCGTGGTGAAGGCGGTGCTTGAGGCGACTGGTCAAGATGTACGACCTGCCACTGATGTGGCACATCGTGCGCTGGCTGACTGTGATGCTGCGCTCTCGACCTATCGCGCAGCACTCGACCTGATGGCGGGGAGGTAGCAGATGGATTTACGCTCAGCAACCCAGCAGATGCGGCGCAATGGGATGGACTACATCGCGATCTCACGAGAGCTAGAGATCCCCCTCGCTGATGTCATCGCGTACAGCCGAGAGGTCGCGCCAGGACCAAAGCGCCAAGCGCCAGATCCCAAGCTCGCCGAAGCGCAGGCCACCATCACACAGCTCAAGCACGATCTGGAAGCAGCGCAGGCCACCATCGCTCAGCTCAAGGAAGAGCTGGAGGTAGCGCAGGCCACCATCACACAGCTCAACAAGAATCTGCTCAAGATCAGCGCCCCACCGACAGATAATCTCGAATGGTCTAGGTGGATGACGGCAGGGGCGGTTAGCGCCAAGCTCGGCAGCGCTGGCCATGCGACGATCTGGAAGGCCGTAGCTCTGCGGCATGACCTTGACGGCAGGTACTTTGAAGCGCGCTATGTGCGACCCACCGACCTTAACGTCAACCACGGCACCATCCACTTAATCAGATACAGCCTGCTTCCGGGCGACATCAAGACGAGGCATCAGCGATGAGCACACAGCGACCCATCACCGTAAACAGACGCGCAGGCGAGCGCATCGTGATCAGCTTTGCAGACACGCTCGAGGAGATCGCCGTATTCGAGATCATCGACGCCAGCGACAAGCGTAACGGCGTGACCGTGCGCGTGAGCACAGCCGAGGGGCTGCGCGGCGATCGAGAGGAGGTCCATACACGACTCGTCAATGATAGGAGCACACGATGACCTACACCCACACAAGCATTCCCGTAGAGCTCACCGAGCAAGCATTCTGTGACGACTGTAAAACCCGGCTATACCTCGGCGCCCTCGCGCGACGACGCGTCACCGATACGGGCAAGCAAGGCTTTAACATCGAGTGGCTATGCGCTGGCGAGTGCGGACCGATCATTGATGTGAGCGATGACACACTCATGCGCAAGAGGATCGCTGAGCTTGAGGACAAACTAGAGCACATCAATCGCGCGTATCGTGCGGCTTGCTCAGATAGCGCAAAGTTTGCTGGCGATGTTCACGACGCGCACTATTTGATTGATCAAGTCCGCGTGGTGACGCGCTCGCTGGGTATAGCGCCGTACACGAGCCCTGGTAAGCAGATCCAAGCTATTGAGAAGATCCTCAAGGATGCTGACCAATGACCCCCACCATCGCCAACGCCATAGAGCTCGGGCACTACGCCCCGGCGTCCACCGCTGACCTCATCCTGTGGGGTGTGGTCAGCGTCATCACCTGCGCCGTCGTGGCGCTCATGGAGACGAGCACATGACCAATCAAGAGATCGTCGAGCTCTACGATGATGGCCACACGCTCGATCAGCTCGCGCAGCTGTCCGGGCTCAAGTCAAGCACCATCTGGCACATCATACGCAAGGCGCGTCAGACGCCAGTCAAAAGTGAGCTCACCGACTCACTCCACCGCTGGGGCATTGATGGCTGTGCTGAGGAGTACAGCGTCACTACGCAGACCATCCAGCGCTGGATAAGCGCACAAGGCATAAGACTATGACCACACCACGCAGCCAAGCCATGATCAAGCTCTACCGTGACGGGTGGAGCTTGGCTGAGATCGCTGAGCGCTATGGCATCACCAAGGGCAGCGTCCATAAGTATCTCACCCGCGCAGGGGGTGAGCTTGCGACCACCGGGCAGACGCCCGCAGAGCATGAGGATAGAGCTATGATCGCCAATGATACACAGATCCGCGAGTACATCAGCAAGGGCATCGTCGAGGGTGCGCGTGAGTCTAATATCCAGCCTCACTCGCTGGATGTGCGCCTCTCGCACCACCCGCTCCAAGCCCAAGAGGGCTGCTGGAATGGCTACCAGCCCGTCATTAATCTTGACCCCATCGACCCCAACGCAGCGGCGAGCACCGAAGCTATCCCCTGGCGATGCGATGAGCGTGGCAAAGAGTACATCATCATGCCACCGGGCTGCGCGTGGCTTGGCTCCACACATGAGCGCGTGCATGTGCCTCATGATATGGTCATGACGATGGTGGGGTGCTCTACGCTTGGGCGCAATTTCTTGCAGGTCCACATGACCGCAGGCCACATCGACGCAGGCTTTAGCGGACGCATCACGCTGGAGCTCCTTAACGCAGGTAACAGGCCGCTTATCCTGCGCCCCCTGATGCGCATCGGGCAGCTGCTCTTTATGCCAGCGCCCACAGCTGAGCACCCCTATGATGGGCGCTATCAGCATCAGCACGCACCCACAGCAGCGAGGGATAAAGCGATGAGCTATAAGCAAGTGCCCGTGTTAGAGCCGCCCAAAACGCTGAGGTTACACGAGGACATGGCGGTAGAGTGTGCGACAGTCAATGGACGCCCACGCATATACATCCCCTATGGTGGCGGGGCCTTTACGCCCGCTCTCTTTGCGTGGGCGCAACAACGCCAGAGCGTGCGAGATGAGCTTGAGCGCAGGGGGATCACCGTGCTCTCAGGTCTGACTGAGCTTAACGATAAAACCATGCGCTCGATCGCATGGGATGACATGCAGCGCTATATCAATGGAGGTGAGTGATGAGCGCACCTGTGACGCATCAGGTGCGACCGTCTCCATAGAGCCCTAATCGACATGCACCCAGATGGCACCATCTAGGCTGACCACCTGATACCTAAGCCGCCCCTCGTGTCTCTGCGTAGACCGAGGGGCGGCGATGTATCTGACGCTGCCATGCACTGCGTCGTACTCGCGATGCTGATGACCACACAGGTACAGCGACGCGCGCGGGTCGAGGATGTCATGCAGCTGCTTGGCATCCTCTAGCCTGTGGGCTGCGTCATCCCACCACACACGATGATGCCCGATGACCACCGATGGGGCGTCTTGGAGCAGCAGCGTGAGGTCTGCCAGCTGTCGCGCGCCCACCTGCCCGCGCGCCAGGTCGACCTGCCAGTCCACACCGCTGGCCTGGTTGGTGTCCAGGCCGATGACGTAGAGCTCGCCGCATTGCCAGCGCTGGGGCCACTTGTGGAGCAGATGCGCGCCAGCGATAGGCGCGATGTACTTAAGCCAAGGCGCATAGCTGGCGCGACTCGCCAGCCCCAAGTCTAGCCCTGACGCGAAGATGTCATGATTGCCAGGCACAGCCATCAGCTTAAAGCCAGCGCGCACGAGCGGGTCTAGCGCCTGACGCAGCTGCACATATAGCTTGGTCACAGGGTGCTCGACCAGATCACCTGTGATGGCGACTGCGGTATGCGCTGGGTTATGGTGCATGAGGATGTGCGCGACGATGAGCTTGAGCTCATCGAGCGCACCAGCTTTGCCGACATGCAGATCGCTTAGGTGGATGATGTGCATGCTATCCTACGCAGTCAATGCCGCCCGTCATGAGCACAAACTCACTGACGATGGTGTAGAACGGGCTACCCGCATCGAGGTCAAACAACACCAACGGACGCCACGGCGTGATGTACTCCAGCAACGTCTTGCGCAGGTGCTCTACGCTCTGGATCTCCCAGTCGTCTAGCAGCTTGTCATCCACACGCCACCAGCCACCCGCGCGGTGAGATAGCCCGCGCCCTTCGACCGTCTTAGCTAACACTGCGATGGTGGGATACCACACATCGTCAAGCTCTGGAGGGGGAGGTGGTGGATCTGGCGCAGGGGGTGGCACTGGATCATCAGGCGGTGGCGGTACAGGATCTGGCTCTGGGGGAGGTGGTATAGGGTCAGGCGGTGGTGGGGGGATCGGATCATCAGGCGGTGGTGGGATGGGCTCGTCATCAGGATCGACGACGTACTTGTTGAGCAGGTCAATGCGCGCCACCATCGCCAAGTTGATGCCTAGGCGGTAGGTGTAAAACGGTTTGTACTTCACTCTTGGCCCCTCTTTTTGTTAAGTTTGCCCTGTTGTTGGAGGCCCCCGCGCACCTCAGC
>Ga0307376_10003511_pt1 | contig 14642 bp, 19 predicted proteins | sample TR2MG_FD_202536 | JGI IMG/M metagenome (GOLD analysis project Ga0307376, IMG submission 202536) | Soil microbial communities from Risofladan, Vaasa, Finland - TR-2 | ecosystem: Environmental > Terrestrial > Soil > Coastal area > Acid sulfate soil | place: Finland: Risofladan, Vaasa | collected...
GATCTTTTAAACCAAACTCTTCAAAAAATATTTTATCCATATTATAGTCATAATGTTGACCCGTATGGATAATATCAAATACAATTTCGTATTTGTCAAATGCCCTTGAAAGAGCAGCAATCTTCATGAAGTTTGGTCTTGCTCCTCCTATTAAATAAATCATAATTCTCTTATCTCCTGAACTAATTTTATTGCTTTTATTGAATCTTCGATACCATATCCATTTCCTGATAAAATTTCCTTATATGATTCTATATGGAGTTCAGAGAAGACATTATCAAACCTCACTTCCATTCCATTAACGATCATAGATCTGTAAAATTTTTGATTTTCATCAGGTAAATCAGTGCGACATAGTGATAAAAACCATTCAACATTTGCTTTTTCTAATTGTAATATTCCAGTAGATAAAGCTGGATGTCGATCTGTTATTTCAAATTGTTTTACATCTCCAAATAACCAAATCAACATATCAAAAAAATGAATACCAATATTTGTTTCAATACCACCTGATTGTCTTTCTTTTCCTTTCCATGATTGAAAGTACCATGGACCTCTTGGAGTTATATATTTTAATGTTACCAGATATTCTTTTTTATCATCAATCATATGTTTTAACATTTTAATACTGGGGTGTAACCTTAATTGTAATATGGAATATACTTTCTTTCCAGTCTGTTTTTCAACTATCTGTAGTTGTTCCAAATTCTCAACAGTTGTAGATAATGGTTTTTCGCATATTACATTTGCTCCAAGTCTCATTCCCAATTTACAATGCGCTTCATGTAAATAATTGGGTGAACAAACAACCATATAATCAAGATTTTCGTATTTTACAATGTGTCTATCAAAAGGTTCTTGTTGTGTGAAAAATTGACAATAAGGAAAATATTTATCAAGGATTCCGACGGAATCATTTGGATCAAGAGCAACAACTAATTCGTGACCCAAATCTTTTATTGCTTGCATATGCCGAGGTGCAACATAACCACCAGCTCCGATAAGACCGAATTTCATAATAATTCGTCCTCCTTGACAGGGCCAACATATTTTGCCGGAACTCCTATATAAATTCCTCTTGGTTTTGTATCTTTTGTCACAACTGAACCTCCACCAATCAAGCAATTTTCTCCGATAACAACTCCTGGTAATAGCGTAACACTAACACCGATACGAGCAGCATAACATATTCTTGGAGGGGTATTGATATCTTTATAGTTTCTTAAATATGCTATCTTTCTCGTATTAGAGGTGATACAACCCATCGCAATAAAGACCTTATCTTCAACAACTGTACTTTTACACATATCAGAAAAAGGTCTTACCATAACCTGATTTCCAATGACAACATCTTCACCAATATAACAATGTGATCTTATTTGAGAGTTGTCTCCAATTGTTGCACTGGAGCGTATCAATGTAAAATGACCAATATAACAATTTTCCCCAATTATAGCACCTGGTTCAATTATTGCAGTCGATTCAATCTTTGTCATTTTTTTATCCTTTCAATAACCATGTATTCTTATTAAATATTTTTAATGAAATTCGTTTATATTTATTTTCATTCATCCAAGTTTTCATATCAGAAATATTTTCTTTACCAACTTCAATCATAATAATCGGACGAAAGTTTTTTATTGTGTTCTCACAACCAACCAAAACATCCATTTCTGAATTTTCTACATCAATTTTTATAAAATCCACCTTTGTCGAAACAATAGAATCTAGAGTTGAACATTCAATTCCAGTTTTATCATATTGATATTGATTGGCCCCAGGATTATCTGGATTTGATTTAAAAACTTTCATTTTTCCAATTTTAGATGCAATAGCCACTTGAAAACACTTTACATCAAAAATATTATTTATTATTAAATTGTCTCTCAAAACACTAAATGAATATAATGTAGGTTCAAAGCATAAAATATTTTTACAAGCAATAATTTTTGAAAAATATATAGTGTGATTTCCAAGGTATGCTCCAATTTCTACAACACAACTTTCTTTATTTAAAATTTTATCTCTTAAATATTCAAGATATTTTATCTCATAAAAAGAGTTGTTCTTTTTTATAATTCGAGACATATAATATGAGTCTCTATCAAAAAGAAACTTAATTTCTTGATCATCATATTTAAACCTAAAAACATCAGAGTAAACAAACATGAGTTGATTTTTAATTCTTTCTTCATTACGAATATTCCATTTATTCTTCTTACAAATTTTATAATAATCGTAATTAAAACAATACCTATTTTTTTCAAAATTATTATTTAATTTATCATAAGATTCTTTCAAATTCATATATGAGATAACAATTACTTTTTGAGAGATCCTAATCAACTCTTTCATTATATTAACAACCGTATTGGGTGTTTGGTGAAATAGAACTTCGCTTGTTACGACTGCATCAAAATATTTATCAGGAAAATTTAGCTTATCAAAATTATCTTTTTTACATAAAAGTTCAAATTTGAATTTGTGTTTTTCTGCTTCTTTATATAAATCTTCTTTGTGTTGTTCGGTTACATCAACTCCAACAACTTCAGAAACGCCAGAATATGCTGAAAACATTCTTCCATACCCAGGTCCGAAATCCATTATTTTATTACAACCAAACACTTGAGATTGTAGATAATTTTTATGAATAGATGTTAGATCGCCTATACTTTTTGAACAAGGATTTTCTCTTTGGTTCCAATACTCAACAATATTATAATCTTTCATATATTCCTCTCAAACGATTTCCTATGGATTCCAAACTATGTTTTTCTTCAACCCATTTTCTTGTATTTTGTTTCAATATCATTAATTCTTTTTTTGGTAATGACAAAAGCTTTATAAGTAATTTTTCCATTTGCTTTTCTGAATCAGCAACCTGTAAAGCATATTCCCCATATTGTTTTCTGTATATCTTCTTTCCATAAAAGTTAGTTACAACAACTTTTCCTAGTGCAGCAGCCTCTAGAGCTGTAATGCCCCAAACACCAGTTCTGTACGACACACTATTTTTCCAATTTTTTAAACTCATTCTCTCAATATAAATATCAACCTGTGACATTCTTTTTATTTGTTTATCCCAAGAAACTCTTTCACTACTATATCTGTATTCAAAATCAGGAACTTTTCCTCTGATATTATTTATAATTTTATTTACATTATCTGATCCCTTTCCAAGAGCACTCGAAGGATAATGCCCAACAATTATTCTATTCCCTTTTGTTTCATATATTGGTTTTATTTTATCATTATCTATTGGTGGAAGTAACCATATTTCATTTTTAGCTCCCAAACCAAATAAATCATAAGTTTGAATTATTGAGCAATCAACTATTGGATTGAATATTTTACATATATTTTTATAGTCAAATCTAAATTTACCCCCTCCATGAAATACAACAACTTTCTTATTTTTCAGATTAATGTTTAGAGGGTGTTTTACACTATGCATATACTGGATAACATGGCATTTTTTAGAGAAATCTAGTGCTTGATTTCTATTTATCGAAACAGATGGGTGTTTATATTTTCCCCTTTTCGTTGTGTGTATTTTAGCATTAACTCCTACTTTACACAAACTTTGACATAATAAACTGCCCATGCCCGCCCAATCACTTACAGCAAGCAATAAAACATTCATTTATACAACTCCATAATTTTATTTGTAAATTGTTGAACTCTTAAAGAATTATTATGTTTTTTTCTTACGAATGCCATTCCGTTTCTTGCTATATCCTCTCTTTCATTTTCATTCTTTAAAAAATATTTTATCTTGTCTTGTAGATCTTTTAAATTTTTATATAATACAAGATGATATTCATTTTTAAAACCAAGTTCATCAAAATCAGCTGGTCTATCACTTAAGACAAACGAACCACAACTTGTAAATTCTGTAAATTTCATATTCGGAGACTTAAAAACATTTGTACTTATTACACATATTTTCGTTTGATTTATTGCCTTAATATAATTGTGATGGACAACTCTTTTCATCACAGATTTTAAACCTAATCTTTTTACAAGAGTATTGACTTTAACTCTATTTGGATAAACATCTCTTCTGTGAGTAGAAGATGTAAGAACATCATGAACTTTTGGAATATTTAATTTTTTATAAAGATCAGTATCAACTGAAAATGGAAGCCAGTGTGATGGAACAGTTACCCCAATTTTCTTTAAATAAGTCTCTTGACATCTTTGTCTGTAAAAGAACATATCATATTTATTACGTTCAACAAAATCTTTATATTTTGTGTACATTCCGCCTTTATACCCACCTTTATGAGGCGGAAATAAATCAATAACAATATGACATTTTGGATTTTTTACTTTTCCAATATTTTCAAAAGGAAGTGTATATCTTAAACCATATGTCATTAAAAGATCAAAAGGGCCATATTTTTTAACTATTTCAACAGTATCTAAATTACCATCAAAATTTGGAAACCCTTCTCCATAATAAACAACATCATGAACTTTTCCAATTTCATTTCTGAATAACTGATGCCCCCAGTTATATTTTTTTATTTGATTAGGATTTAACAATAATATTTTCATATAGTTCCATGTCTTTTGAATTTATTTCAGCAATGTTATTTTTTATTTTTTCATCAATTTTTGTAGGGGTAGCAAAACGTCTAGTTGTAAGTTTTTCAACATGTGATATGCCAATGATATCACACATTTTATTTAATGATTTTTCAAGATTTTCAACTATTCCAATATACTCATATCTATCTATATTTCCAAGCACATTACTCATATGATTTTTCCAAATCCCAGAAAATTCTATCAAAGACATATTATTTCCTCGATCTGTATAAAATTTTTTATGATAGAAATATTGATCAATTATTCGATCAACAGGATGTCTAACAAATGAAAACATAGGACGATTTAAATGTTTATATTTTTTATAGTTAAAATGACCAAACAATATATCATACTTTTCATAATCATCAGGATATTGTTGTGGTTCAATAATAACTGGATGTTCTGGATTGTCAACTAATATGTTCAATTTATGTTTAAAGGTAGAATCATATAAATATCGACCCTTAAATTTTTTCTCAAATAATGAGTGTCTTAATGTAGTTCCAGCACATTTTAAAATATGAACAAAAACAAATTTATCTATAACTTTCATTTAAATATAGCCCCCCATCTAAAAAATATTGTCTACACATCTTGCATAAAAAGTTGTATTTGTCTTTATATCTATTTTCTATATTTTTTATACCAATATTTAATATCTTTTTATTTTTTTTATCAATAGTTGGAATGTGTTTTAAATGTCTTTCTGGAGATACATATATAATACCACTATCTTTCAGAGTCCTTTTTAACTCTAATTCTGTTTCTTTTTTATTTTTATAATTTTTGTCTAAAACTGCTTTACAAATAATTATATCAAAAAAATTATCCTCAAACGGAAAGTTTTTAGTATCATATAAAATAGTATAATCAGTAACTTGTAATACTTTTCGTAATTTATTCATTAAAGGCGCACCATATGAAAAATGATCATACATATCTAACCCAACTATATCATAACCAAGATACCTTCCAACGAATATAGCCCACCCTGGTCCAGTTCCATAGTCTAAGATTTTTTTATTTTTAGTGACAGAATCATTATCAAAAAACTGAATCCATCTAAGTATTTGTGATTTATAATCATAAAATTTTTTTCCGAGTTTATATTCTATATTTTCCATATCATTTTCCTCGCAACAAAACCTTCCGCAAATGAATGTGGAATGTCTGTAACTAATGATGCCCAATAAGAATTTTTCTTATGGGCAATATCTAAATTAATTGCGCCATGTTGTATTTGGCTCTTAAAACAATTTAACACTTTAGATTTATAATCAAAATCGACAAATGAGAATACATTCGGATGAAAATCAAATGTTGAACCACTATCATAAAACAGTACAGTCATATGACGTTTACGACCAACTGCCTGTGCAATGATTGATGATCTTCTATGATGTTGATGTGTATCATTTTCAAATGGAGCAAAAATAATATCAGGATTTACTTGATCCAGCGCTTCAATCATTTCCGCATCACTATCAGTTTCAGCAAACAAAAATAAATATCTTGGCTCTTTAGAAACTCCTAATGTTTCCAATGATTTATCTTGTTCTTTTAGTCTATCTAATATATTTCCAGTCCTATATTCATCAGTATGTGTAATCGCAAAATATACCTGATCTCCATTTTCAATATGCTTTCGTAATGTTCCAGCACATCCAATTTCAATATCATCATAGTGTGAACCAATAGCTAATATTTTCATTAGAAATTCCATCCTTCTTTCATTGGTTTCAAAAATCTAGAGGGACTTCCTATATATATTCCAGATTTCTCAATATCTTTAACAACTATAGAGCCAAGACCAACAACAGTATTTTCACATATACTCGTATAATGTTTTATTAAGGCACCGGAAGCTATCCAGGAATTATCACCAATTGTAACTCCGCCATTTAATGTAATTCCTGCTGCCATAACAACATTTTTTCCTATGTAACAATTATGTCCAATATTATTAAGAGCTCCTATTTTACAACCATCATTAATAACCGTTGTTCCAAGTGTACCTCTATGAATTACAGTATACGGGCCAATATGAACATCAGAACCTATCCAAACTCTACCTGTATGAATGAAGTGTATCTTTTCACCATTTGGGGTATTAACAACTTTCAAACCATCAACGTCCATAATTACTGTTGGGTGTATCTTACAATCATATCCTACTACTGCATCTTCTGTTATATTATCTTCATATAATTCATTATGATAAACTGTAAATTCAAACTCCGGATAGTCAGAATAATGAATTTTTAAATTCTTACTAAAATTTTCATCTACAAAAGACCCCCGAGGAACTATTACCCACATATCTTTATCTACATTTCTAAGATATTTTAAATAGCTAGCATCTCTTGCAAATGTAACGTGACCATCTCTCGGTTCAGTTATTGAACATGTTGCATCATAATTCTCGAATTTTTTTAGCAGGGTTACCAGCATAGACAGCTTTCTCCAATATTGATTTATTTACAAACGAATTTGCTCCAATAATAGCGCCTTCAACTATAACAATATTTGGAGCTAATACTGCTGCAGTTCCAATAAAAGCTTTTGCTCCAATAACAGTTCCGGCGCTTTTAGTTCCATCTGGTAAACTATAAACTGTCATTACATTTGGTGAAATAAAAGCACCATCACCAACATGAACTTTCCTAGCAATAGTTGAACCGAATCTCAAAGTTACATTATTTCCAATCTCATTATCACCAGAGGATCTAAAATAACTATCAACATAACAATTATCTCCAATGCGTGTTCCTTTTTTCAATAAAACATAATTTTGAATATCAACATTGTCTCCAACAATAACATCTTCTTCTATGACATTAAAATATCCAATCTTTAAATTCTTTCCATGCTTAAATGATTCATGTATTTGATTCATTATTTTTTCTCCCATTTCAAAAATGTCTTACCTTTTGGTTTACCCAACTTCATTTTTTGTTTCCATTTTACACCCTTTCTTCCGTCAATCAATCTAGTTTCACCTGGTTTTGCATATATTCCATAATGCCATTTTTTAATTAATGGTCGCATATAAGGTTGAGAATATCTAAATTGTTTTTCTGGATTGGTGTGTTCAACCATTCTTTTTACTGCTGCCTGAACAAACTCTCTCTTTATCAATATAGGATTTAAACCAAATTGTTTTCTCCAATCTTTTGCAACATAAAACCCTTCTTCATTATACATCCATTTACAACTAAATGTATGAAAAGCTTTTCTATTTTTCGGAGTATTTCCTTTATATAATCTTAATGATGATAAATTTTTATTTTCTTTTAATATTTTAATCATATGATCAACATCTATTTCTCTTAATATATTAACATCATCTTCCCAATGAAATATATAAGGAGCTGTAGCTTGAGACCATACCCATTTTACAGCTCTTGGGAATGATGGAACCTTAGCAATATTAAAAACAACATCATCAAAATATTTTCTAGCAACTTTTATAACTTTCATTGGTTTTATATTTTCACCAATTGGATCTACATTTATTATTAATCTAAACCCATCTCTATCCTTACAAACTTTTTCTGAGATAGTAGATAATGTTTCATTTAATAATTCTGGTCTTATAACAGCAGTCATAGTTATATCTATTCTTTCACTCATTATATATTCTCCAAAAACTTCTCGCCTTCATCTGTCAATACGAGTTCAAGTTTATTAGATAAATTCATTGTCATATAAGCATGTAATCTTGGATGTATATAAGTTGTTAGCCAATATTCTATAACAAATCCAATATCAACAGTTCTCCCACCATACTCTTTTATTATTCCTGAATATATTCTTCCTAATTCTCCAGCAGCTACCATCCAAAAATCATATTTTGTTGCATTATCTTTTATAATTTGTATTACCTTTTTAAAAGAGTTTTCATATTGATTTTCATAATGTCCGACTATTTTAACAATATCAACATTATAATCTTTTAACACTTCTTGAACTTCAGGAAAAACTGTAATTATACAAACTTTTCTTCCCTTCATTAGATTAAAAATATTTTTATATTTATCAGTTTTTAAAACCATTAAATAATTAGATTCTGGATTACAGTAATTTTCATTATCAAATTCAGAATCATGATAGTATTTATACCAATCTCGTAATTTTAATTCTGTATCAGAATTTATTGGCTTACCTGGTTTTTTAATCCTTGGCCAAAAAGTTCCATCAAAATAAATTTCAGGAGAATCTATATAGTTTGCATTTCTTGCATAATGTCCCCATAATTCAAATATTTCAATAATTTTATGTGAAGGAAGACCCTCTTTTCTTATTATTATATTTAACTGGTCTTGATCATAATTAAGAACAGAATGTAAAAATTTTATTCCACCATCACCAAATCTAATATGAGAAAATGGTAAATGATATTCAATACAATTCTCAAGATTCTTTAAAATTTCTCCCACTGTATGAAACTTCATGTAATAATTCCCATAAAATAATCTATTAATTTTTGCATATTAAATTCTCTATCACCAATTTCTTCAACTTTCTGTCTAGCTCTTATTCCCATATCTTTTCTTAATTCATGATTTAAATATATTTTTTCAACATTTTTCATAAATGAAGTCAAATCATTTTTAGAAACAATGCCATCTATTCCATCTAATAAATAATCATGAGTTCCTGATAATTCTGCATCAACTCCAACAACCGGACAACCAGTCATCATTGCTTCTGCTGGAGGCATATGTAATCCTTCTTGAATTGCTGGAGATAACCAAACATCAATTTGATTATACATATATTGTTTAGTTTCCATTGTGGGTCTATGAAAATAATTATCAACTAATCCACCACAAACATCATCATTTCCAAACATCCATAATTCAATTGACCCATATTTCTTTTTTAGATAATTATAAGATTCAAAGATCCATTCAGGCCTTTTTATCTTCTCATGTTTTCCTCTTGTATATAGACCTCCAATTGTAAATTTGTGTTTTTTATTTCGTTTCCTATTGGGGGTCAATTCGTCTAAATCATAACCTGGTCTTATAATTTCTGATTTAAAATTATATAATTTTAATTTATTTTTAAGACCCATACTATTTACAAGTTTAATAGTTGGAGCCTTCAATATATATGAAACAATTTTTTTCGGAGGAAATTGCCAAGTCTCCCATCCACGAATCCAATGAGCTTTATGTCCACACCTACCAGGAGAAGAAACAGTTTTTGCAACAGATTTATATCCCGTAGCAATAATAAAATCAGCACTTGGAATTTCATTATTATTTTTCGCTATAATGCGCTCACATTCCAATTTTTCCCATGTGTGTTTATTTTGTCCACTATCTAAAAAATAAACTTCATGACCCATTTTTTGCAAAGTATTTCCAGATTTTATAAGAGTTAATGAGCCACCATTATTACCCAACCCAACATTTCTTAAATCAAAAAGTATTATCATATTTCTCTATTCCCTCCTCAATATTATTTGCAAATATAATCGGAGTTTTTAAAGGATTCATTATTCCAATTTTATCTAGTGTAATTTTATTATTTATACATATAAGAGGTTTCTTTAATAATATTGCTAAATGTGATAAATGCGATTCTAAATTACCAACAACAAATCTACACACTTTTAACGACTCAATCAAAGATCCTAAATATGTTGAATCATAATCATTTGTTTCATTTGTAATCTTTGCAAATAAATCCATTGAATTAATAACTTCTGGGTGTTTAAAATATTCTTCTACAATGTTATCTACTATAATATTATTATGTTTTACAAGTCTTCTTGCAATTTGTTTATTCTTTCCTCTTGGGTTGAAGCTATAATCCATCTGTCTTCTTGGGTATTGCCATTTTAACTTATATCTCCAAGATCTAATATCTGGATAATAATGTTTAATTATCTCAAACCTCTTTTTATATTGCATTAAGAAACGCCTAGCAATACGATTATAATCTTTAGTTGCTAAATCTTCTAATCTAAAACATTCTCTTGTAAGGTTTACATCATTTGGCATTCTTAAAGGAACTAGTATATCTGCATACTTCCCATATAAATCAAAACTAGAATTTCTAGTAAACACAATTATTGGTATATCAGGGTTTTCTTTTTTCTTATGAATCGCAAAAGGAGCAAATCTAAAAAACTCCCATGATAATTCACCAATAAAAGGTCCAAATAAATATACTGGCTGCTTCATTATTTCTTGGTTAGTTCATTTATTTTTTCTTGGAGTTTTTTAATCTCAATAATAGCGGCTCCTATTAAACCACGATATTCTCCTAAAGGTACACCAGGATTTTCATTCTTATATGCCAATTCTGTCAAATGATACTGCATAGCATCAATTTTCTTTTTGTTCATCTGTAGCCATTGATTTTCCATTTTTATCACCTTTTACTTAATAAGTTATTTTTGAATCTCTTGAAAATTACCTTTGGTTCAATATCATACCGTTTGTTTTCTATAAAAGTTATTGGGGTTTTTTTAACATTATAAGTTGTGGTATGTAGTCTTTTTTGACAACCAAATTCTAACACTTCAATCCCATATAATAATGATATATTAGGGATTGCACTTTGTGAACCAAATGTAAATACACTTCTTTCTAAAATGACCAACAACAAACCAACTAATGATGAACCTTCCATTTGTGATATATTAGTCATATCAAGAAATCTATTTTTTTCATCTGGAACATATTCTCCTTTTTTTCCACAAATTATAAAATTAAAAGTTTCCATCAACCTATTATCATTTGATATTAAATCATAAAACTCCGGCCATCTTTTCCAATTTCTCTTAAATCCTTTTCTAAATCTTGCCGCCAATACTACATTTTGTTTTCCATTTTTAGGAAGAAATTTATTAACTAATGTATAATTTTCATCTCTTGGTGCAAACTTATACATCATTAAATTTGATGGGTATTGGTTCTTATTTACAAATCTTCCTTTCTGAACGTCTGGATAAACATGCTTTAATATATTATAATTCCCATTATATTTTAATTTAAATTTGTTAGCTAATTTTTCAACATGAATTTTATCAAATCCAATCAATCTAAAACATTCAGGCATTTTAGTATCATAATCACCTTCTATTCTTAACGGTACTAAAATGTCTGCATATTTTCCATAAAGATCAAATCTCTCAGGCCTCGTAAACACAACATATTTAACATCTCTTCCTTTATATTTTCTCGCTCTCATAGCAGGAAGCATTGGGGCAAACCTTCCTGCTTCCCAATAGAACTCTCCAACAAAAGGTCCCATTAGAACAACATCTTGTTTAGACATAATTACCAGTTTCCAATCAATTCTTTATCATTTAATATTAAATCGTAAAATGTTTTAAAATCTTGTGAGTCGATATTCTTTTCTGCTTTCTCAAACTTAATCACAACCAATTTTTCTGCAGCATTTTTAGTTCTTGTCAATCTATTACAAACAGATCCTGCTACTTTTCCACAATGAATCCCCAACTTTTGATTTATTCCCATTATGTAAGGTTTTCCTGGTGAAGATTTTTGAAGCATTCTCCAGTAATTTTGATCATGTTTTTTATCAAAACCTACCAATGTTTTTAAATCTAATAAACCAACAGTTCTGAAAAAATCTGGTCTAACACTCCACAATCCTGATCCACCTAAAACTCCAACAACTCCATTTATATTCTTATTTATTGTATGTTTTTCCAACTTTGATTTAATACCACCAGGAAGTTGTCCTATAACTTTTACATGTTTTAGTTTTTTTCCTATTACATAATTCCAAGCTACTTTTAATTTAGCATCCCAACCAGGAGTAACAATAATATCATTATCAAGCATTACTAAAAAATCATAACTATCTTTTTTAGGATCCTGCTCATGTTGAAGTCCAAAAAAATTGCTAGTTGATGCTTTACTAAATGCATTGAATGTAGATTCTGGTGTTGTAAATGTTATTTGTGATATAAATCCTTTATTATATAATTCATGAAAAAAATCAAAATGATCTTTTAATCTATAATTCGTAGCGTTATCATAAACATAAATTCTATGTGGGATTTCTGAATGTAATATAAGTGCTTCAATAGCTTTTTTAGTTATCGCCAGCCTATTTCTAACTGACATAAATATCTTAACCATTTAAAAACCCCTCTATTTTCTGTATTAACTCAGGTATATCTATATTATCATAACAAGGACTGAATCCATCAGCTCCAGCTTTTGGACAAGATTGTTGTGAATGTATATAACAAGGGGCACACTCTTTTACAGCATCAACCCATTGAGCTCTTGGATATGTTTTCAACCTGATAAATCCTGGAAACGGTCCAAATATTCCAAAGCATGGAACATTTAATGAAGCAGCTATATGAGAAAATGCGGAATCAGTTGTTAAAGTCATCTTTGCAAATTTAGTTACTGCAATACTATAGTCAAGACTCTTTGAATGTTCGCAAAAATTAAAAACCTTATTTGGATTTTTAGTTTCTTTTATAAATTTTGCGACATTTTCTGATTGTCTTGGATTATCAGTTAATAATATATTATGACCTTTATCAGTTAATTCATCAATAATCTTTACCCAAAATTCGGGACGTGGTGTTCTTATAGGAGAACTCGCTCTTAATTGCATTAAAATAAATGACTCGTTTTGTAAATTCCACCCTTCAAGTATTTTCATACATTCATCAATCATTTCTTCTTTTGGTTCTTGTTTTGGAATTAACAAAGCATCAGGCAAATTCAATCCCAACCATTTTGAAAATAAATTATATGCATTAGAAGTGTGAGCTTCTCTACATCTTTCTATAACACCTTCAAATAACATATGATAATTAGATTTATGAAGGTGTTTTGCTTCAAAAGGAAGGTCTAACACTTCATCAACACAATCCCAAGTTTCAACCATAGATTGATATTGCGGACCACAGGCAAACTTGATATAACAATCATACTTGGATTTTAAATAATTCAGGTTGGGTTGTATAAATAATAAATCACCAATACCTCCGGTTCGAAATATCAGCAACGTTTTACCTTCAACATTTTGTCCCATATAAGGTCTGTATGATTTAGAAAACTTCATAGATGATGGTTTTAAAATTTTAGTACCATCTTTTTCATTTTTATGTAATTGTTGGTATACTCCAAGACCCATAACATATCTTCTTTTTTTAATTATCCATTGTTTTTTAAACCAATTCTGAACAAACCCCATTGTTTTTACTGCTTCGGCAATAATAATAGCTGGGGGTGATTTTCTTAATTCATCAATATTATTAACATGCCCAATATCTTTAATACCCATCTCTCTCGTTTGGGTTGCAGATATTGGTTTAAAATTTCTCGGTGCTGCGGCCTCTTCTTGCCATTGCAGATTTGATTTCGGCATATTCACTTCCTTTCAAATTTTTATACTTCTTTCTCCCCGCCTTCTTTTTTGGATCTCCATGCAGCTCCTACTTGACTGAAAAATTCTTTTTTCTTTTCTATTGAAAGACCTTTAAGACCAGTTATTCCAAATTTATCCATCATTGATTTAAAGAATTCTTTATAGTCTTCTTCATGCAAAAGAAATTCTAACTGTAATCTTTCTTCCATTCCCATTCCACCATGACCATACATATCTTCTTCATCATCATTCATATGAGATTTTAATCCAGTGGTGCCTCCAGAATATTCTTTTTCTATATCTTCTGGATCTCCATAACCAGCAATATCAGAATGAAGTCTTCCTAATTCTTCTTCTGCATCATCTGATTGCACATTTTGAAGTGCATTATCATCTCCATCATCAACCCCTGATTCAGACATAGCAGAATCAACTAACATATCAACTCTTTTTTCTATTTTTTCAAACTCAGGTATATCCATAGCAAACATCTCCTTAGTGTTATCTTTCATCATAGGTCCATCCTGGACACATTTTTCTTTCATCTTTCACCAATGATAACCTTTCGGGCATGTTTCTTTTTCTAATAACATATCAACCATTTTATTTACAGTATCATATTTAGACATAATTTTATCTCCCAGATGCCTGTGACATATATTTAT
>Ga0307376_10003513_pt1 | contig 14637 bp, 35 predicted proteins | sample TR2MG_FD_202536 | JGI IMG/M metagenome (GOLD analysis project Ga0307376, IMG submission 202536) | Soil microbial communities from Risofladan, Vaasa, Finland - TR-2 | ecosystem: Environmental > Terrestrial > Soil > Coastal area > Acid sulfate soil | place: Finland: Risofladan, Vaasa | collected...
TTATCTCCATACTGGACAGGATATAATATATTGACTGTCTTTGCTGCTGCGATTGTTATCCTGTTCACTGTCGGAATATCAGCCTGCGATAAAAAATTCTTTGAGTTTAAAACTAAAAATTCATGTGGGGTTGAATTAATTGTAGAAGAAACAACCGGGTTTATTATTGGGTTGGCATTACTCTGCGGATTTGTTCCCTATTCCCTCTACTGGATTATATACGTATTAAGCAATCCAAAGTGGGAAGACCCTCTACTTTCCACTATTGTATTCATTGCATTGATTCTTATCGGAACACCGATTGGATGTGCAATTGCGAAATGTAAGGAGTGAGATGTAATGAACATTGCAGAATTAATAGCAATCCTTGAAGATTACAATCCCGATTTGCCCGTGTACATCAGAGAATGGAATAGCGAGTCTGACTGTGAGGATTTAATACCAGAATATATCAGTACACAATATATTACGGTGGTTGATGAAGACGAAGAAGAGGATACGGAAATAAAAGCACTTGTGCTTGGAGAGATGGAATGACCCTCGAAACGGATAACCTGGAAAAAGAACTCGAAGAAAACCGTCTTGAAATTCAAGGTTTGGAAGCGAGGAATGCCGACATCACAAAGCAGTTGATTAAGGCATTTCATGGTATCGAAGTTGGGGATGTTGTCTTGCACAAAGGCAATGAATATCAAATTCAAAGAGTTGAAATACTACGACACTGGGGCGTGTATGAACAAACACATAAGCCGTGGGTATATGGTTATGCAAAACAAATGGATGGTGCTTGGGGAAGGCAAGCGTATTGCTTGTATGTTGAGTGGGTGAAGGCATGACACTTCCACGATGGATAATCGAACTTATCGACAAAGCACAAAGCAATGCCTTCGATGTTATGGGTGAACAGATGAAAATAAACCCAGATGCAATGGAAGCATTGTATAGTACCTCGGAGTTGCGACGATGACCCTCTCCATCTCCGACATCGAAGCATTCAAAACCCTTCCCGCACCACCAGACTTAACAGATGATAATTTCTATCGCTTTAAACTCCAGCGTTATAGAAACAAGTGTTTCCTGGATGCGGTGAAGAAAGACTTGCATATAGAGGAGCATCCCAAGGCAGACGCGATGATGGATATTGCGTGGAATCTGGGGCGTGCGGGGGGATACCGTGAAGTGTACCGTGAAGCGGTGGAGTTGGTGGAGTTGTTGAGATGAAAGAATCTGTAAATGAATCATTAGGAGATGAGTGAATCGTGATTGATATTGCCACTATTAAATATCCCCATCTGGAACGGATTTACAATCTGAAGCCGAACCCGGAGATCCTACTCGGACAGGAAATTTTTTGGACTGAAAAACGGGACGGCTCAAACATCGGGGCATGCCTCACAGAAGATGGGGTACAGTTACGGAGTCGCAATCAGGACAAAGCATCAGAGGATTTCTATAAAGCGTTCAATGCTTCAGAACAAGCAATGGGAATCCTTGAACTGTTACAGGATGCCGGAAATTGGGGCAATGAGTATGTGATCTTCGGTGAAATGCTCACCACGGGCAAAAGCCCAACCCGGATCGAAACTCACGATAAAAACGAGTTTGTCGTGTTCGATATCTGGGATTCCAAGAACGAACGGTTCATGAATTATAACGGTGTCCATCAACATTGCCACCATTTCGGATTGCCAATCGTTGAATTATACGGAACGTGTAATGTCAATACTATTGAGGCCCTGTATGCCTTTAAGGATCAGATGCTCGAAAAGGCAAAGGAGTGTGCCCGTGAGGGAACCGTTGGGAAAGTATGGGGGGAAACCCCCTTTAATCGTGGGAATAACGCAGGGTGTTCACGTAATATCACGTACTTCAAAGAAAAGAACGACCTGCCGGCGCTTGAGAAAATCCCACGTTCAGAGCAGGAAGGATATATCAGGTTGCCAGAATTACCCGACTCTGAGATCTACGGAGCTATTGAAAAAGTCAGAACCGATATCGGTGATGATAAATTCCGTAATATCCGTGATGCTATGCCATTGATCGCCCGGTATGTTGGTGAGGAATGTAAAAAACACAATTCGACTAGTCCAAAGAACTTGTATCAATACTATCAACAGCGTTTGGAGGATATTTCATGACAGCACCATTGACTATTAAGGATCTGAACTGCTCAACGTGCCCAAATAGGATCATCGCTCCCATTGGATCTCGTGTTTGTACTATATTGACAGTTGAGCATCCAGACTCGTATCAGATTGGCATTCCTTTTTATCAGGAGGTTGTTGGGTGCGCCTCCCATCCTCTCGCTCTGCAAGTACTGGCCGCTCCGGTGATTAAGGAACTGGAAAAATGCATTACCACATGGAATGAAAATCTACAACCATCAGACGACTATGAAAGTGGGATAATATCTGGGTTAGATGTAGCAATCAAACTCCTACACGGTGATACCCAATGACTTACACCGGTGTAAACAAAGTGTGGTTGGAAAATCACGACAGAGACATCCACAATGCTGCACTGGACAAAGCAGTAGAAGAAATTACATCTCAATTGAATGACAAGGATCGGTATTGGAAAGGTATGAATAAGTCTGTTGGGATTATTAAGTCGCTGCGGGGTGGGGTATGGCTGAAGAGCACCAATTGAAATATATCATTACAGAAGAACTTATGAATGATATTAAATTTTGTTTATGTGTTGGTTGTGATGGCACATTGCCCAACGAACGTGAATTGCTCAACGCTATTGTTAAGTACGCACAACCACTCTCCGATGAACTCAGAAAAGAGCGAGTAAAAGTAATGGATACATTTGGAATCCTACACGGTGAAGATGCAATTCGTTTTAATAAGTATCTCAACTCCCATGAACCTTTGAACCAGCGAGCGCAGGAGATTGTCAGGCAAGCAAGGGATTTGGTTGCTGAAGATAAGAACCGTGAAACCACACACATATTGAACGATGCATTCTTTTCGATGGATATCTTCTTTGGGGATATTCCTATGGACGAACACATTATAAAGTGGGCTGTATCAAAACAGGATTCGTTTGTTACAGCAGCGATGGCGTGTTATTTAGAATCAAGGAAACTTCGAGGTACATTATGATCCCCTGCTCCACATGCAGCATCAAAGACACCTGCAAGCGCAAACTCTCCCACCCCACACTCTGCACCCACAAACCCGTCTTACTCCCAAGAAGTATAGTCAGATCACCGGTGTGGCATAGACCCAATAATGTTATTGAAGGCCCGAACTACCTTGCGAAGATGATGCGGCAGGAGAGAGTATTGCGAGCGGGTATTACGGAGGGGAGCAGGGATGAGTATTGATACAGGTGATAAGTAATGCCCGCACTCCCAAGAGCAGAGAAAACACGAAAGTATCTGGATGGTCTTATCCCAACTCGCACGAGCGGTTCGGTGCTATTAACGGAAAACATCGCCTCGTCGCTTAGTACAAAATACCGTTCGGTGCATAGTAAAACCGTTGGGCTTGCTATGCGAGAGAGAGACGATGTGGAATTGATAAGCAATGGAAGATGGCGAGTAAAGTAAGACTCTGCCCCACATCTTTTTAAATCCACAAAACAATTACTATCTATCCCATCGATGATGCACCCTTGCAGTCTAATCTCCTTCTGTGGGACTGCGGAGAACGAAGCATGTAAGACATGCCCCGCACTGGAATGTGCACCGAGAACATCTTTCAAACCAGCAACCGCAATTCAGAGTGGACATCTCTATCCCATAGTAACCATAGTAAGTCTTTTCATGATGCACTGGGAATCTCTCATTGTCGTAGGTGGGAGATTCCTGGTGCTGACTCTTTTTTAGGACTCTTTTTATAACGGTGGTTTTGAGAGGGGATACCCTTATCACTAGGGACACCCTATGTATATGTATGACAAACTTTGAACTCATCAACGGAAAGCATGGTGAATTTATTCTGGATATAACAGAAATAAATCACCTCTTTGTAACGGAAGATGAAACCTGTGCTGAAATCACTATATCGAAGAAAGAAATTCTCGAACTCGCACACGCAATGGTTTCTGCGTTTATAGGGTTGAGATAATGCCCTCCGCTAAATATTCAATCTCCAACCCCTCTGCTATCATCGCTCTGAAGTATGGTAAGAATGTCAGTCGGGGGATTATCAAAATGGAGAGTATTATTAATGGACAATCTATGGCGTTAGAATTACTCACCAAAAAAGATGTTTCTCATCCAGCGCATGCAGCAAAAGATTGGATACCAGATTATTGTAAAAACACATACTGTCCCGATTGTGTTGATAGTGATACTTGTGGGGAGAGTAAGAAATGACAATCTATTACTTTGAACTCGAAACAAAACAAACAGGGTGGCTTCGGATGGAAGCGGAGTCATTAGATGAAGCAGCGAACGATGTGCACGAAAACGGATTTGATGCATCTGGTGTTATCGAAAGTAACGTAAGCACGAAAGTTGTAAGTATTGAAGGTGGGGAAGAAGGGGATTGATATTAATGACACTCTTTAACGGTTGGACACTATGCATCGTCCACACACCACAACCAGTTCCGTTGTTAACTTCTGTAGCGATTATAGGAATTGCTGTATCAGTTGTGTGCTTTACTATCATGTGGTGCTTGTTATGATTGAATCATCCTACTTGCCCCAATCAAACCACGATCATCCCATCCCCATCACCAACCCCACGATGCTCGCAGATATCAACAGGGTGGCAAACAACATATGCTCATCTTGCAATACCCGTTGGACTTGCACGATATATCAAAATCGTTTTAATTGTGATGGTAAACCATTGTTGGAATGCTCGGTTGTTAAAAGGAATATGGGGGCAAATAAATGATCAAACACTATTGGGCAATCAAACATTTCAAACACGATTGGTTTTTCGATGTAACAACTCGCCGTGCAGATTCAATAAAAAAATTCATTGGTGACGGAATACCTTATGGATGGAAACATATGTATCGTCATGGATATCGTGCGGTGAAGGTAATGATTGTGGAGATATAATTATGGTTGTTATTACTGAATACCTTGGAGAACACATCAGAGTTGCACACGACAAGCGAGATGTAAGATTGTCTGCACTTCACCAGCGCCAACTCATCTCGTGGTTCTGGAAAAACAAACCAGCGATGGTGCGAGAGATAGTTTGTGAGGAATGCCCGGAGCATGGGGAGGAGATGAAATGATAATCCTCAAACTCTCAAAATCCGGTGTCCTCAAAATTCATCTTGAAGATACAGACAGTTACGAAGTCACTGATGACAACGGTGTGGATGTCTGGTTTTCTCCGAAGGATTTGCGGGAGATAAAGGAGGCGAAACCATGACCGAGCACCCGCAGCATTGCGATCATTATAATATCTGCACGTTTGTTCATCAAAGAATTGACGCGGGATTTGCAGAAAATGAACGTTGCCCCGTTGATGATCCAGCATTCCCTGTACCGTGTGCAGATGATACCAGAACACACCCCAGCGCTACCCCCACACCGGCACCGGAACAAATAATTCATGGGTGCAATCACCCAGATAAAGATTCAGACTGTGAAAAACTGTGTAAATGTATAGATTGTACGTTCTGGGAACCCAGATACCCAGACGGTGATCACGATGCCGTGTGTAAAAATTTTGGCAGATTCAATGATTGCAGCAAGTCTGGTTCTTGTATTAACTGCTCATCCGATACCCGCTCGCATAGCCATCAGCAACTGGCTCCCAATGCTGTGCGGAAGGAAGAACGGGAACCTGTGTCGAAACTAGAAAAATATCCGACATACGATTTAATTTACGAACTCCTTAAACGAAAAGAAGTAAGAGTGAAAGTAATCTATCAGGGGGAAAACCACACTATAAGCAATACCCTGATGGGAAATTGGGTTTTAGAGAGTCCACATGAACTGGGATTCAAAAAGGAGATCGTTATTATATTCAGGGGTGGACTTGGATGAGACTTATAAACGTTACAAGAACTATCCTTAATTCTGGAGTGTATGTAACCTATGAGTTTGAGAGTGATATCCAATCCGAAGTAGAATTATCGTGTGATTCACAGGATGGTGGATGATGCCCCCACAAAAACCATGCTTTACATGCAGAGTGCCAGATCAAAACAATGGTAAGTGTTGCCTCGATGAAACAATGTGTGTAGATATTGCTGAATGGGAAAAGCAATACAAGACCGAGCAATGCCGGATATGCGAGCAGGAGATAAGGGAGAGGGTGCTGGATGAAGTGATTACGATCATTTCCGAGCGAGAAACTGCATATTCGTCCGAGGAGATGAATATCAACTACCCGTTGAAAGTATCGCAGAGGATGGGTGTTGCTAGACTTACATTTGGCGAAGCAAAGAAAAGGATAGAATCCCTCCGCACCATCAAGGAGGGGCAATGACCAAGGCGCTATTACCGGCACCGGGCAACCTGATTGTAACGTTCGCGGATTGTCCTACATCCTACAAAACGTCTGCGGGGCGTATTGTGTGTGATTATTCAGACGAGCCGTGGAGTATCCCCACAAGTGGATGGTACTGCGATAGAATACGCTCTTGGGGGAAATGCCCACGGGGGTTCTCATGACCGAGCACACGCAGCGATGCGCAACCTGTGAAAACAAGATTTGTGAATAACGGAGGAGTAGGAGATGACCAAATCAAACTTTCCAATAACTTTCAACACCCCAAAAGAGTTAATGAAATTTGTGGGGGTGCTTTTGAAAGACGATCTGATACGAGAGGCCACAAAGATAAGGATTGAAGGAATAGAGCAAGAGATAATCGGAAAGGGGAAAAAGTACAAGTGCGTATGTCCGGGAGAGTGCACCCAATATAAAAATCAAGGGAATAAAGCAACTCCTAATTGTGAAGGATGTGGAAGTTTGCGGGTTACGGTGAAACCATGAAACCAACACACAGAGTCCATTTCATTAGCGGGAGAGTGCTTGATACCTGCAACTGTGTTAGGTATGATGAAGAGAGATATTACATCAGTAGACCCGGCTTGGCATCATGTTCTGATGATGGACGAATCCACATTCCATATGAGAATGTTGAGTATGTGGAGGAATTATGACCGAGCACACGCAGCCGAAATATTGCTCTCCCAAATGCGGTTTCTATGGTGAATGTAGTGCCGAAGATATCAAGGTGTGTAAAAAGGATTCCCGCCCGCACACATCTTCGGCCTGTGAGGATAACGGATGCACCGATCCCGAAGCCTGCGATGAAATCTGCGAGCACAGCCGGATATACTCTCCTGCATGGGTTCGGAAGCACGACAAAGAGGAACGGGAGAAGGTGCTAAAGACACTTCACCATAATATTGATTGTGTGGTAGGAGATCCCAAATGCGCAAACGAAAAGCAATGTTGTGAATGTTCGTTGGCAATGACACACGTTGAATGTCATCACGGCAATGTCTTGGATACCCGCGAAGAATTTGATGGCTGCCTTATAGAATCCCTCCGCACCACCAAGGAGGGGCAATGACATTCCATTCAATGCAATTATACCTACACGAATTCACCAATACATTCATTCCGAGGTTTATATTGGGATTATCACCAAACCGATTTTGGTCACAACAACATTGGCAGAAGCAAGGACACGGGAATATGCACGGATACAATCACTATTGTACGGAACGACCAGCGATTGCGGTAATCCTCGCAGAAACGTATCGTCTTATTCAAAAAGATGCGAGTATACTCGATCTGGGTTGCAACTGTGGCTATATGATAAATCGACTAAAACACGAAGGTTATAATAATATAACCGGGGTGGATATAAATCAAAATGCAATAGAGTATGGCAAGAAGCATTTCGGTTTGCAGGATACCGAATTGATTTGTGGAAGTTTTGAGGATATCCTACCACGGATTTATAGAGAGAATCGAAAATTTGAATTGGTGTATACAATCGGAGCAACTGTAGAATTGGTTCACCCATCGTTCGATATAATAAAGTATCTTTGTGAGATTTCTGATCGCTATATTATCCTTATAATTTCTTTGCACGACCATAGTTATCCTAGATTTTGGGAATACGAATTTAATCGTCATGGATTTGCTGTTACAAAATATATCACTCCATATGACAGCAGCGATCTAATCACTCCTATAAATTCCCAATCTTTATTGGTTTTACAAAAAATTAATGGGGCATCAAATGGCGATGAGGGGCTGGTGACATGATACCCCCAACAATCGGGATCTTCACAACAACCCCGGTAGACTATCTCTTTGGGCAATTGGATATTGACGCGTTCCTAACGGATATAAAAGCACTTTATTATCCATATATTATCAAAGAGAAACATGTCCTCTATCCAACCGTAGAGCAAGTCCTTAATCAATGTGACATTGCAATATCCTGTCCGTTCACATCAACGTGTATCAATGCGCTGTCAAGTGGTATTCCTGCGTTCTGGTATGATCCACTAAACAAATGTTCTGATTCAGACTATCACGGAACACCATTCCTTTATGTAGGCAAAGATGGATTACGGCGGGGGTTAGAATATTGGCTTGGTAAATCGGATCAGGAAGTCAGGGCAATCGCACGAGAGTATGGAAACATTATAGATCCATTTTGTGATGGAGAAGCAAAGCAGCGATTCCGGGAGTTGTTATTATGATAGGTATACGGGCATACAATTCAGGGGTGAGATACGGAGTTGATCGCAGTATTGATTTTCTGGTTGATGGGGTAACAATAAAGAAATCCGATGTTGTTATCATTGCCGAAGAAAGGTTAGATCAAGAGTATAAAACGGCCATCGCGCAACACGATGAACGATTAATCGAACTCCGTATGTTGCCATTCCATTACCCGTTCCTATTTCTGAAAAACCTCAAAGGAACATCAAAAGTAGATATATGGGCGGCACTATGGAACACTCTATTGGATGTGTGTCCACTCAAACATTATGTTGTCTATAACGACTTCACGGATTTATCCACGGTACGGAATGGGGTGTTAGGACAACGGGGTTGCCAGACGTGGTTTTACACTCACGCCTGTAATGTGGCGAATCGGTTTGTCCACACGCTCAAGGACATTCCCCCAAAATATATATTGAACTGCCAAATCCTCCATTACGATCATCTGATTGCGTGGAACCGACAAATCGCCAATCACTATATTAAATGTGGTGGTAAGTTCCGCAACGTGCATGTCGTTGGGTGTTTGTGGGGGCAATGTAATAATGGGGTGCGTCTTACTCGCACCACCAAGGAGGGGCAATGAACTTCTATTCCTATTGCGATGCCGTTCTGATTGAATCAAACATGGAATCAATTCACTTTGACACGAAAGATGTGGAATCCTTCGTTGCCTGGATCTACAAAACAAACCCCACTTTGGTGCGAGAGATTGTATGTTCCAAGTGTGAGGTGCATGTCGAGAATTTGAATTACGGGGATAATAAGGTTGAGAGGGGGAAGTGATTATGACAATGCCAGAATACGATGAAGAGTGTGACTGTGCATTATGCAAGCAGTTACGAGAACGTGGTATCCCAACCAAACTGAAAGCAAAAGGATCTGCGAGTGTAAGAAGTCAGCGCGACTTTATAGAGCATATGGCAACATTATTCCAGACTATTGACACTGCGGTATATTCAGCGCAGATATTGTGTGATAACAAAGGACATCGGGGTTCGGTATGCTTAAACAAAGACGAACCTGTTTGTTCTTTTAGATCAGAATGGATTGGTAGTATTTCGATATGTAAATTACATTCTATCAGAATGCTATTGGGAGAACACTTCGAGCAGCACGACATTCCACAAGTGGAGTTGAAGGAATGACACACGAACGCAAAGATGGTAACACTGTTAACAAAGACCATGCTCGGACTCCCCCCAGTCTATTCAAGAAACTGGATGACAGATGGCACTTTGATTGTGATGCGTGTGCTACCGAACATAACACCCTCTGTAATACATTCTTCGCTAGCAAATTTACAGAACACGAACAACCATTTGAAATGCGCAAGATTCCATTTGCTGTAGATTGCCTTACAACCGATTGGTGTGCACACCTAAACATAGGATGCAGAATATTCTACTGCAACCCCCCATACTCCAACCCCGCACCCTTCGTCAAAAAAGCCGCAGAAGAATCCCTCAAAGGCGCAACAGTTGTGATGCTACTCCCTGCTGATACTGCGTGTAAGGCATTCCATAAATATATCATGGGCATTGATTACATCAAGGATGCAAATGGGAATGTTATGGGAGTGCCTAACGAATTCGGTGCTAGTGAGATTACCTTCCTTACCCCACGAGTGGTGTTTAATCATCCAGATGGAACACCGATGAAGGGACAACCAAAGTTTGGCTCTATGGTTGTGGTATTCAAGCAGGAAGTGTTTGATGGCTCTCCGGTGATATCAAGCATGGGATGGAAATGACACCCCGCATCACCCCGCACCCAACCACAAAAGTTATAAAGCCTCACCCCCAATAATCCATAGTCAGACATCGCCCGTCAGACTTGGTATGGCCGGGAGCGAAACCCGGCATACCCTTTCTTCTATATTGCGTTGTCTGTCGGGCGATATTATGACACATAATACTTCTCACGACGAAACTGCATCGGAACTGGCAAACTCCGGTGAATGTATAGATGGTGATCAATTCGACTGGAAAACAATCAGAGTCTTATGTGTCTCTGGCATTCCAAAGCACGAAGCCTATGGGATGAACTTTGAAGAGTACCGCAACAAAAGAGAATTCGTAACAGACGATACCACAGAGAAAAAAAGACTCTCGTTCTATATACCAGCATTCCCAACAATGCTCAACATGGACTTCGCCGCCATGTACAATGCATCCATTCATCGCTTTACCCTTCTTGTCTTGGAACTTGGTTTGATTCATTTTCAGCATGATTACTATGGTAAGTATGGCTCCATAAAGAAGTTGCGGGGTGAAGCCATGCTCTCCAAAGTAGCATCACACGAGAAGCGAAATGTGTTTATGCACCTGGAAGGGTGTACAATATCATTGGGGGCATGTGCTGGTTCAAAAACAAAGGCATCAAAACGATCTACAGTAGCAACTCCGGAATGGTTTTACAATGCACTTATTGATACTGCGAAGCATTTGAATATGAGTATATCAGACTTAGTATATTTGTGTTGGTGTATTGGTGTAACCAAATGTGTTCTTAATAGTAGGGTTAATAATGTGTACCTTAAGAAAGAGTTCGATGATATTATAGAACACTTTGAATTTGAACTAAATTATTTTCTAACTAACATTAAGGATACCATATGTAAGATTGACGAGAGAGAATGATCACTTCTCTAATTCACTAATTCTCTATTTCACTACTTCTCTATTACATAATTACACTAATTACTACACATGCGTACAGTACTATAAGAATACTCCAACCCAAACCTTATTAACTATTAGTAACATATTACTTGTTAGAAACAAAGTGGTGGTTTTGAAATGATGTTTGAAGAGTACTTAGATAATTCAAAATTGGGAACTATCCTGCGTGTGGAAAACATTCGCGGGGAATGTGTCAACTTGCGCGAAGTGGATGTTCGAGAGTTTACCGAGTGGCTTGTAGAGCATCGCAGTGAGATGGTTGTTGATGCGAGAGTGAAGCAGCGCCGTGTTGTGGGTGAGAAGCAATGATCTCCGAGCAAGACAAATCCCTACTCGCTTGCTGGCGCAAGAAGTCTATCGATGTCACTGCGAAGTTGGTTCTCTATGCGGCGTATGGGATAGATATTCTCGCTGTTATGATCGTTGTATGCCTCGCTTCGGTGTGGGCATATGAGAATTTTTATTCGCCCACAGTTAGTTTGTTCAATGGCATTGTATCGCTCGTATCACTCATCATCGTATTCGTGCCATGGTATATTTGGCTTGGCATTATAGGAGTCGGTGGTAGTGTAACCACAATTCTCGCGTATGCGTATGCGTGGTGTGTAGCGAGGGAGTTTACGGATGAGGATTGGAAAACCACAACGGATACTGTATATGATTATATATTATTTCCAATAGTGGTTATTATATTTATCATAGAAGTATTATATCGCCCAGATCGTATGCGTGTTCGCGATTATGCTGCATTAAAAGTGCTGACATTCCCAAGTGCATATCTCCACTACCGCAAGAGAATCAAGGGTGAGAAGAAATGACTTCAGACAACAGCAACAAATACACACTGGCGATCATAGGAGTGATAATACTCTTATCGGTAGTGGCAGGATTTATCGTAGGATATCAGATTGCATTAATCGAGCACAGCACCGATTACAACGAAGGGTGGACACTGGGATATGATGAGGGGTATTCTGATGCAGTAGACTTATTCTATCCGACAAATTATTATTCGTGGAACTGGTCATACCCAGAATATCAAATAATTAATTCGACTCAATCGGTATTTGAATCCCCACCAACAGAGTTTGAATATCCCGTTGCCATTGTTAATGTAACATTCGGGAACGATGCACTATACTCTTATCCCGAACCATATCGAAATCTTTCTGTGCAGAATGTGAATTACACCCTCTATTATTTATTAGATGATGGAAGTGTTGTATGAAGCAATTCCTCCAGGAACTCCACATCATCCTCACCTCTCCCCCACCTTGCGATACCTGCAACCATAGAATGCGAAACCCCAATCGAGATCCAGAAGGGTGCTACAAAGAATCTAGCACAACGGGTTTTGTCGGGAGATGGTTGAGATGGTGGTTTGGGTGTAAGGAATGGCGGGAGATGTGAGATGATCCCCCCACCAACCCACGTAATCCTTCAATGCCCCCACTGCCACACTCGTCGCACTGTCCCGCTCGGAGAGTGGATGAGACGGACATTGCCTATCAGCATGGCACGAATCACCTGCAATGAACTTCTATGCGATGGTGCAGTATTGGTGTATCATAAGGATGCTCCATTACATAAGGTGAACGAATGACGTTATTATCAGGAACACAGTGCGCTATATTTGAACACCGTTGGGGTATCGGGTGGGTACAAGATTTTGATGGTTTCCACGATTTCAGACAGTGTGATGTGTGTGGAGAGATTGAATGGAGATACCATGAAGAATTGCATCATTGATCCAACAACCATCTTCTTCGAGGAACTCCAGCGCAGGGTAAAGTCCGGTGAAGTGGTGCAATGCAATGAATGCAAGGCCTACATAGCGTGGGAGAAGATACCCGATGATGATATCATTACACAAGGAAATGGCGTGCTATCCTTCTGGGGTGCACCCTGCGAGGAAATCATTATTGTCGGGTATGTATGCCCTGCTTGTACAGCATCGAATGAATTTTAAAGAGGTATAAAAATGACAGCATCAGGATTACTTGAATCACAAATGAGAGAAATGCGAGAAGATATTGCAGCACTCAACCGAGCACTCGGAGCATTGCATCTCCACTTGCATAGAATTGATGAACTGACAAAGGATTACGTTGGCAGAGAAAGTGTAGCAGAGGAACTCCTGAAAGCACAGAATGTCATTAAGAGAAGAGAAGGGGTGAGATGATGACTTACATTGTTTTCTTTGAAGAATTAGAATTGGTGTGTTATGATGCATTGGATATTGTAGCAACACTTTTTCGTATTGGTTCGATTTATGGCTATTACTCGCATGTGGATGTCGAAGAAGTATTTGAGAGACGTGGGGGTTATTTCTGATGGTTAAAAAAGAAACATCCTACGTGGGAATTACTCTCACCTATGTTGGAGATCCTTTCAAATTCCGGGAAATTCTGATAGATATGAAAGATGAGGCTGAAATGGATGGTATGACTTTCGATTGCAGTAGGATTACTACTTACACGGAGGGAGAATAATGGAACCACAAGCAGAAGCACAAAGCCTAAAATCCGAACCACTCCCGGTATCCGAGAAAGAGAAAACCATACCCACCCAAATCCACACTCTTGACATTCACATCTCACTCCTAAAGGAAAACCTTGCTCATCTGCAAGCCCAGATTGCTGACTCGGAGACAGACAGGAGAATCCTCATCGCCAAAGCAAAGGAGTATCACATAACCACAGACTCAAACTACAAAATCATCGAAATCCCCCTCTATCCAAAGAAGCATGTCGATGTCGAACTATTGAGAACAAAGTATGAAGATAAATACACGCTTATCATTGCGAACAAAAGAGCACAACTCCGGGACAAGATAGAGAGCGAGACGCAGAAGTTGCTTGATATGATTACACAGGCTGACTTGAAGGCGGTTGTTAAGGATAAAGCAGCACTGGCGATGCTGATACCAGAGCCGAAGGAGCCGAGTGGGTTTGAAGTGAATGTGGTGCGGCGATAAAATGCCCCCAATGACCGGTAAGAAAAGTAAAGGTGGTGTCTGCCAGAAAACCTCTACTCACGGGTTGGTTCTCGTAAGACAAGGAAAAGCGAGTTGGCTTCCTATGAGATTGATGAGTGTAGAGGATGCTTGCAGGAAGGCGGGGTTGGGGGTAGATACAAAGTGAGAACCACCGCACTATTCCAGGCAATGCAAACTCTCTACACCACAACCAGAAAGTCAGAGTTGGTTCCATCAGTCCCAACCTTCCCCTTCCCAACAATGTATAAAGGGCAGTTCGATGTCTACAATGAAAT
>Ga0307376_10003514_pt1 | contig 14636 bp, 27 predicted proteins | sample TR2MG_FD_202536 | JGI IMG/M metagenome (GOLD analysis project Ga0307376, IMG submission 202536) | Soil microbial communities from Risofladan, Vaasa, Finland - TR-2 | ecosystem: Environmental > Terrestrial > Soil > Coastal area > Acid sulfate soil | place: Finland: Risofladan, Vaasa | collected...
ACCAGCAAAAGATTATGCAGCTCATAAAGGATCTTTATTAATTGATGATGCTGAAGATATGGTAGAAAAATTTCAAAATGCTGAAGGATATACAATATTAGTCCCAAGACCGTGGAATTATTTAAGGGGTAAAGATGTTTTAACTCATATCAAAAATAGTCTTTTTACTATTTTACTATATCATCAGAATGATTTGCAGTCGGAATATATTTTAAAGAAGGTGGTAACACCAACGTGGCATAGTGGTGTAGGAAGAACATTCGAGTGGGTAAAAGTATGATGAAAATGTATCATATTACAGCGTCTTGGAATGTAGCGTCTATTCTTAAACTTGGTCTTTTGATAAGTAGAGCTAAGTGGGGTAAATATATTTATTTAACTACAAATGTCAGAAAGTGCCTGAAAATATATCCTGTTTTACCTAAATCGATGTTATCAATATTTCAAGTTAATAATATTGATAAAAACAGATTGATGAAAGATCCATTACATCCGGATTTGTTTACCACAATAGGATACGCTTACTCAGAAAATATACCCGCTAAGGATTTGTATTTAATTTATTTAAAAGGTGAATATTTATGATAGGAATATATCAAGATAGTTTTAAAGATTATTTAGAAGAAAATCTTGGTTCTTCAGTAAAGATATCAGCTAAGAATATTATTGGTAAATGTCCATTTTGCGCTGATCAACATAAAGGAAAAGATCATAATCATTTATATATTTCTCTTGAAGCTCCAATATTTAATTGTTTTCAAGCCGGATGTCCAGCACATGGAAGACTAACAAAATTAATTACAAGATTACATGGTTCTGATGTTACAGATAGGTTTGTAGATAAAGAATTATTAAAAAAAATATCTCAAAAGAATTCAGTGTTTAAACCGGATGTAACAAAACAGATTAAAATACCACCACTAAATACTAATATGTTTCAAAATAAAATGTTGTATGTTAAGCAGAGATTAAAATTTGCTAATGTAGATGTTCATAGTATTAAAGGTTTGATATTTGATATTGATACATTTCTTGAGATAAATGAAGTAGTAATAGATCCTGGACTTTTTAGAATAAGAGATTATTTACATTCTAATTTTGTTGGATTCTTAACGGAAAATCAAACGACTGTTATGTTTAGAAATATTGATATGACATCAAGTTTTAAATTTTATAAATTAAAAATTCAAGAATCTAGATTTCTTGATTATTATAAATTATTAGGCGGGTCAAGACAATCTAACAAAGTGATAATTTCTGAAGGAATTTTTGACATATTCACAACGAAAATTTTTGATTGTTTAAATACTGATAAAGATGTAAGATTATACGCATCTGCTTTGACGGCAAAATATGATTCTCTCATTAGAAGTATTGTATATCATGAGCAAGAATATAGATTAGATGTTACAGTATTATCTGATAGGGGAATTGAAATTGATTATTATAAATATTTGAAAAAACGGGATGCTCATGTAATAAATCAATTAACTGTGTTTTACAATCGTAACGGCAAAGATTTTAACGATACTCCAGTAGATCCAGTTAAATTTTTGATATGATAGAACAAAATAAAAAAATAAATAAGTTCTAATTTAAGAGGGAGACTAAAGTTATGAATGCTAGTGGTATTGAGAGATTAAAAGATATTTTTGAAATCGCAATGGAAAAAGATTTAAAATATTGTGGAGATCTTAAGAGACTTGATTACTATAGTTTGTTTTGTAAGGCGGCAGCAAAGGATAATTTATACAAATTAAATGGCAATAATCTTTGCATGTTTAATTACAAAATCAATGAACATGATGCAATGTTAATGATCTTTTCAATACCAATAAATCTTCCAGAAGAATCCGGAGCAAAAAATGTTGCAGAAAGAGTAATGGAAATTGTAATAATGCTTGAAAAATGTTTTATTACATTAGATTATTTGAAATCAGAAGAGGTGAAGGAGGATAAATTTATATACATTGTAGCTGGAAAAAAAATTGGAGAATAAATGGAAGCACCAGATCATCGTATAACATCAGTAAGAGATCTTGAAAATTTTATAGAAAAATTTGTTCCTAAGTTATTTTATGACTGGAATTTTACTTATAAACAAGGACTTGTAGTTTATGTTCCTAAATTATATATAAATACTATAAATAGACATTTAAGAAATAAATTAGTAATGACGTCTTGGAAAGTTTTAGATATTGCAGAAAGGAATACTTAAATGTTTGATAATTTAATATCAATACAAGGCATAGATGAATATATTTCAAAATTTTTACCAAAATTATTTTATATTGTAGAAGAAGGTGAAAATACAAGTATTGCAATATATGTTCCAGATTATGAAGTTAAGCGTATTTTTTTAAAACTAACAGGGATAATTTCAAATGCTATTTGTTTTAAAGTTTTACCAATGTCAACAAAGAAGGAGGTTTAAATGAATAACAGAAGAGCTAAGTGGTTAAGAGAACTAGTAATTTCTGAAGATCCGTCTTTACTACTAACGGTCAGGAAGCATTTTAAAGAGAAGACAAAAGAGATGGATGATTTTAAATTGTATCAAGCAGCAAAGAAACTTTGGAAAATGAATATTCCCGAAAAGAAATTTTGGGGAAAATGGATGAAAAAAGGAGAATAGTAAATGTCACAAACAATAACATTAGATGCCACTAAGTACGATAGTTTTTTGAAATGTTTGTCTAATATGAAAGAAGTATGTACAGATTTAGATTTGAGACAAGGAATTATTAGACAACGAAGTACAGACAATACAGTATTATTTGAAATGGATGTAAAAGAAGTTATTGGTGAAATAAATCTTCCACTATCTGATTTAAAAAGTAAATATGATTTATTGAAAATATTTTCTGGTCGTGAAGTTGAACTAGAAATTGAGGAAGAATATTTTACATTTACTGATGAATATTCTTCTATTAAATTTATGAGTCAGCATGGTCAAGCCCTAGATTTTATGGATAATAAGTTTATTACAGAAGAGGAGTTAAATAATATTATTTCAATTTCAGAAGATGAAATGATTTTAGATCATGACTTGGATAGTATTTCAACAGAGAGAATTAAAATTGTAGCACAATCATTTAATACAACATCTGTTCAAGTAGTATTCTCCGGAGAGACAGCAAGTATTAAAGCTTCAACGCAAGCGAAAGATCAATTTGCTACTTTTGTAAAGAATATTATTACAAATGAAGTGATAGATAATAAGTTTTATAATGTAGCAATTATTCCATTTGTAGTTGAACATGATGATAAGATAAAATTCAATGTTTATCGTGATTCGGAGCATACACTTATAAGTAAATTTGAAACGACACTTGGTGAAATTAATATTACAATGTATTCGAGATCAGAAATAATTTCAACTAATGATGAAGAAGATGATTCTCCATTTTAAATAGGAAAAAAGATGGTTAAATTATCTCCAGAATTAAGAACTAAAATTAAACGAGAGATGAAATTACAAAACCAAGACTTTCTACCAGATTTTATTTGTGGAGAATTAAAATTTGGAGATAATGAGTTAAAATTATTTTATGAGTGTGTTCGTTGGTTTTTTCATATGAATACATATTTTAAAACATCTTATTTAAAAAACCAAGTTAAGATAGATTCTGGTAAATATAAAGGTATTTATCCATTTAAAATTACATATAAAGAAGTAACATTTTTAATCGATCATATTATACCATCATGGAAAGATTGGTTTATTCAAGAGGAATAATGTAATGCCATTATTTAAATGTACAAAATGTCATCATGAATGGGAAGGAATTGGCTCTTCTAATACTTGCGACTGGTGTGGTGCAAAAGGTCGAGTATTAGAAGAAGTCACTCCCCTTGAAAAGATGATTCATGATAAAAATTTTTTGCCTACTTTAATAAAATTGGCGAAGAAATTTAAGAGAGGAGGATAAAACAATGCATCCAATTCTATTGCCGATCGTTGGGGTAGTAGCGGCAGCAACATTATATAAAGTATGGAAACGAAAACAAGAACCCAAGATCAAGGGTAATAATTTAATAAAAAATTTAGTATATAATACTATTAAGTGGTGTAGTTCTGATCATAGCGGAAATAAAAACTGGGTTAATGATTTTGAAAATATACAAAAAGAATCAAACAAAGTTAATAAATTTTTTATGATTAATAATATAAAAGATCATCATAATTATATCAATAATATATTTAATGTATGTCAGAATTTAATACTCAACAGAAAAATACTTTATTTAAAAAAATCAGAAGAATTCAAAAAGATGTATAAAAAAGAATTTGACTATATTAGTAAGACCGTAAAAAAACTTTAGGAAGGAGATAAATAATGCACCCAAGTTCATTGTTAAGCTATTATCCAACTTATGCAATCCTTGATGAAATCATTTCAAAAAAGGATTATAAAAACATAAATATTTTTATGGATTTTAAGAACAATCTCCAGACAACATATATGGAACACGCTATTGTAAATTTAATTGAAAGTACAAAGAGATCTAAGTTCATAGATACATCTATTTTTACATCATTGATTTCTTTTTTATCGTTTCACAAGTTGTATTCTTTGAAGAGGGGTTTGAATATAAATTTTTTTGTTTTCTTTGAGAGTGGTAATTCATATTATCATAAGAATCTAAGTAAGAAATATAAAATAAGTAGACGAATTGATGATTTGTATGGTTTAGATCAAGTAGATAGAGATATATTTAGAAAAGTATTATTAACTAATTTTCATTTGGTAGAGAAGGCATGTAATAAAATGCCAAATATAACTGTGATAAATTTATTAAATTTAGAAGCAGATTTTGTTCCTTATTACCTTATCACTAGAAATTTTGTTGATAACTTAAATGATGTTAATATTATTTATTCAAATGATCATGACTTATTACAATGCACTAATGAGAATACTTTCATATTTGCTAAGAGTGCAAAAGGAAAGAAAATCGTTAAAGAAAGTGAAGCAATGAAAGATCTTCTAAAACGAGAAACTAATATTGAACCTAAATATGTTCCACTTGGTTTGAGTATTATAGGCGATACTGGAGATGATGTTGATGGTATAAAAGGAATTGGTCCAAAACGTTTTCTTGATATATATGAAGATTTGATTTCTACAACAGGTGGGATTGAATCAATGTATAAAAATATTGAAAAATCCAAACCAATTTTTCATACTAACCTTGATAGTAATATGAACAAATATATGAATGATGTTATCAATGAAGAGCAAAAAACTGGTTTAGTTTCTATGAATTTGAAACTAACTTCTTTTGAGCTAATATCTAGAGCTATAGAAGATCCTATAAATATTGAAATGGTGAAAAGGAAAAAACAGATAGACAATCTATTTAATAACGACAAAGTTATTGTTGATTGTCAAACAATAAGAGAAGCTCTAGAAAGAAATGGAGTATTTTTTGATGGAGATACATTGGAAAATGTATATTACAGGAGTTAAATAAATGCTAAATGCAAATAGAGTTTTAAATTTTATCAAAACTGAGTTTGGGTTTCCTTATATAACTATTGAAATAGATGATAATGCAATTCTTGATTATGTGCAAGAATATGTAATAAGGGAATTCTCATATTATGTGCCTGAAATTTACTGGATGAATCTGAACCCACTACTTGAAGCAAATCAAGTTCCTGGTAAATCAAATGAATATTATTTAAATGAACCTCAAGGAAGAGAGATTTTAAATGTTGTAGATATATATTTTTCTGAGTCTGATTTGTATTTGTTTGGTCATCCACCTTTGGGTCCGATGTCTCATGGAGAGTTAAGAGAGTGGGCTTTAGCTGTAGAAACATCAATGCAAACTAAAGTGTTTTCATCATTTGATCGAACATTTAAATTTGTACATCCAAATATTGTAAGAATATCTCCTAATCCAACTAATGTAAATTATATAACTGTGGAATATGAAAGAATGCAGAGCAATGATTTTAGTGGAATTCCAAATGAATTTCAACAAATTTTTTGTGAGTTTGCATTAGCAGGTATACAGATTGTTATAGGAAGAATAAGAAAGAAATATGGAGATGGAAATCTTAGAACTCCATTTGGAGAAATCCCATTAGGTAGTGAAGTTTTAGAAGAAGGTAAAGAAAAGAAACGGGAATTGATAGAAAAACTTAGTTTGGGGCCACTGGTAAATGTTGTAGTGGATCATGGATAAAAAATGACCGAAGTAGTTCATTGTAAAAGGTGTAAATACGATATTTACATCGGAAGAAAAAAATCAAAATATCATTTTGGTAATCCTTTTGAAATTGGTAAGGATGGAAGTAGAAAAGATGTAATAAAAAAATTTAGATTATGGATTACTAAAAAAGCTTATCACGATATAGAACCGCAAAGAAGAGACTGGATCATAGATAATATGCATACATTAAAAGGTAGAATTCTTGGTTGTTGGTGTTCTCCTCAAGAATGTCATGGAGATGTATATGTAGAATTATTAGGGGAATAATAAAATGAAACAATTTGTAGGGTTGGATTTTGCTTATGCTAATAACGGTGTTATTATATTAGATGAAGAAGCTAAAATATTAACATCGACTCTTATTATAACAAAACTTCCAAAAACAGATGAAGAAAGACTTACTGAATTAATAGAAAAATTAGAATCTTATCTTGATATAGAGAATACAGAAGCGGTTTATATTGAAGGCCTTAGCTATGGATCAAAAGGACAAGCAGTTTCTCAAATGGGTGCTGCTCATTTTATGACTCGTATTTTTTTGTGGAAAAAACATATAAATTATAAAATAATTGCACCTGGTGCTTTAAAAAAGTTTGTAACTGGAAAGGGTCAATGTAAAAAAGATCTAATATTATTAAAAGTATTCAAAAAATTTGGCGTGGAGTTTGAAAGTAATGATCTTGCTGATGCTTACTCTCTTGCTAGAATGGCTTTAGAGGATTATAAAAATGAAACTAATAGATAAATATTTATACTATTTACATGAGGCTGGTTTTACAGATTATCCAGAAGGTTGGGATAGAGATAGTGTTAAAAAGTTTGCCGCTACATTATCTAAGGACATGAAAGGTGGTCCAAAAAGTGAAGGTTGGTTTGATAAATGTGTTAATAAGATGAAAGATAAAATGGCTAACCCCGAAGGATTTTGTGCTTCTGTAAGAGATGAGGTATATGGTTCAACTGGGTGGAGAGGGAAAGATAAATCTCCAGAGGAAGTTAGAAAAGACGTGCAAAAATCTAAATTTAAAATAAAATAATACTGTAGTTCTGGAGAGATATAAAATGTCAAGTGACTCTAAATTTGTAGTTATAGAACACAGAGCCAAAAAAGCTGGACTACATTACGATTTAAGATTTAGAATACCAAATTCTAAAAAGTGGGCATCATTTGCCGTTAGAAAAGGAATCCCTTTAAAAGTAGGTGATAAAGTTCTTGCAATTAAAACAAATGATCACTCAGAAAAAGATGCTACATTTATAGGATCTCTTGAATCTGGATATGGAGCTGGTACATTTAAAATGCATGATGGCGGATCTTGCATAATTGAAAAATTTACAGAGAATCATATAGCAGCAAATTTCAAAGGTTCAAAAATGAAAGGACTCTATCATCTAGTATCTACTGTTGTTGTGGGAGGCGGTAAACGAAAAGAAAATTCATTTTTCCTTTTTAAAGGAAGAGGATAAACAATGACTCGATTATTTAAATTTTATTTACAAGAAAAGTTGGCAGAACCGAAGTTAGAAAATGTTAATCATATAAAAGAATTTCTTGATCTTGGTTTACCAAAAGATAAGTGCTTGATTATGTCAAGTGGTGTTATGGCTTTATTCGGGATTAGAAAGAATAGAGATTTGGATGTAGTGGTTACGAAAGATGTTTTTAATAAATTAAAAAACAATAAAAAATTAATTTATAGTCATAGAAGATTATCTGGTAATCCAAGTTATCAAACTCTTGATCATAATGTAGAGTTATATAGTACAATGTGGCCTTTTAAACTTTCAGTTGAACGTTATTTAAAAATGGCTATTGTTGTTAAAGGAATTAGATTTCTTCCTCTTCGTAAAGTTATAAAGTGGAAGAAAAAACTTAATAGACATAAGGACCGTGAAGATATTCAATTAATACAAAGGATAGTAAGGGGTTAAAAATGGAAGAATGCATTCTTTTAAACGGGGACTACACATTTCTAAATGTAATTGATTGGCGGCGTGCAATTTGTCTTCTGGTTAAAGAGAAAATAGAAGTTCTAAAATATACAGATAGAGAAATATCAAATTGTGACGGAAGTATAAAATTCTTTGTTCCAGCTGTTATGAGATTAATAAAAGTTATTCGTTCATTGTATAGATCTAGTGTTCCGTTTAGTAAAAGAAATGTGATGGTTAGAGATAGATTTAAATGTTTGTATTGTGGAAGTAGTAAACAATTAACTATCGATCATGTTATTCCAGTATCAAGAGGTGGGAAGACTACGTTCGAAAATTGCGTAACTTCATGTAAGGATTGTAATAATAAAAAGAATGATAGAACCCCTTCAGAAGCAAAGATGTATCTAAAAAAACAACCTTATGCACCAACAATTTCTGAGTATATTAGAGCTCGAGTAGAGAGGTTGGGAATAAATGATTTATTAAAAGATTTGGGTATATATTAAAGAGGAAATTAAAATGGATAAAAAATATTTAGATACTTTAAAAAGTTTGAACCTTCAACCCGGAAAAGTAAAAGTAAAAGAAAGGGTTGAAGTTATTTTAAATGAACAAGAAGATACAAAATCAAAGCTAATGGATTTTTTTAAAAACAATCCGGGACCGGCTGATAAAGATGTACATAAATTTGCTGAAAGTTTGGGTATTGATCCTGATAAATTTGAGGGACAGGTTTATGCAATACTTGGTTCTTTTCTTGGTGCAGGTCGGGCAAAAGAAAAAAATATAACAGAAAAGGATGTATCAGCAGAGGAATTGAAAAAAGGAATCAAAGTTGAAATGGAGCACACTACAGATCCTATTTTGTCTGCTCGAATTGCGTTAGATCATCTGGCTGAAATTCCTGATTACTATACTAGACTTATTAAGATGGAAAAAGAAGCAGGAATTGAAGATTAAAAAAAGACTAGAAACCAACTATATTTTTTCTATTTTTAATATATTTTTGTTAATAACATCGTGAATTTAGAACAAATATATAGTTTAAATTTAAGAATCGAATGGAGAAAAGAATGAAATTAGTAGAATTTAAAAAGTTAATTATAAGGTATAATATGTTATTTCAAAATGAATTTTTGTTAAAAAAGTTAAACATTTAAAATAAGAGGATTAAGAATCCTACGTAATTTTTTAATTAAGTATAAAAGGAGTTTAGAGAGTTATGAAAAAAGTAGAGTTAACGGACAATGCGCTTAGTGTAGCTAAGAAAAGATACTTTATGAATGGAGAAGATTGGGAAAGTCATACTTACAGAGTAGCAGATGTTAACTCAGCTGCTGAAGTTAATAATAAAATTAAATATAGAGAACAGATTCATGAAATGATTTACAATATGGATTTCCTTCCAGGTGGAAGAATTCTAAGAAATAGTGGTAGGCAAAGAGGGTCTTTATTTAATTGTTATCATTTGCCTATTGGAGATAGTATTGAGGAAATTGGTCAATTTTATAAAGATGCACTTATTTTGTGGAGTGAAGGTGGTGGAGTTGGTTGTAACTTTAGTCCTTTAAGACCTAAAGGTGATGCAATTTTAGGGAAAGGTGGAGAATCATCTGGACTTGTATCTTGGATTACAGGTGGTAATGCAATCTCAAAACTAATTGAAAGTGGTGGAAGTAGAAGAGCTGCAGCAATTGGTCATGTAGATGTATCTCATCCAGAAGTTATGGATTTTATTGACGCAAAATTGGTTCATGGTGAATTATCACACTTTAATATTTCTGTTTCTGTAAATAATGATTTTTTAGAAGCTGTAGAAGCTGATCGATATTGGGAATTTAAATTCAAACAAAAAACATATGGTAAAGTAAAGGCAAGAGATATTTGGAATAAAATTGTAGACAATATGGTTGATTGTGCAGAACCTGGTTTATTAAATTGGAATAATTTTCAAAAGAATAATTCATATTATTATCATCCAGTAACCGGGACAAATCCATGTGGAGAAACAACATTGGGTCCTTATGATGTGTGTGATTTGGGTTCTCTTGTATTACCAAATTTTATTACAGGTAGTATTAATACAAATTGGAAGAAACTTGAGCAGGTGATAAAACTTGCTGTTAGATTTTTAGATAACGTAATTGAAGTAAATAAATATGTTTTAAAAGAAATTGATATTAACGCACATAATTCAAGACGTATTGGTTTGGGAGTGCTTGGTGTTGCTGAATATTTATTTGCTAAAAAGATGAGATATGGTTCTGCAAAATCTGTTGTTGAATTAGAAAAATTAATGAGATTTATCAGAGATGTTGCATATCAGGCATCAATTGAATTGGCTGTAGAAAAAGGAGCATTTCCAAAGTTTGAGCCAATCTTGTTTGGTAAAGCATCATTTATAAGAAAACTTCCAGCTCAAACTAGAATGGATATAAAGAAATTTGGAGTTAGAAATGTAACATTATTAGCAATGGCTCCAACTGGAACTATATCCTTATTAACCCAATATACATCTGGTGTAGAACCTGTATTTGCAAAAGCATATATGAGGCATGATAGAGTGAGTGATAGAATGTATATTCATCCAATGTATGAACAATTTCTTAAAAGTAAAGAAGAAGTTCCAGAATGGTTTGTTGATTCATTCGATTTGCGACCTGAAGATCATTTTGAAGTTCAAGTAGCAATACAAAAATATGTTGATGGTGGTGTTTCTAAGACAATTAATCTTCCTGAGAGTACTACTTCAGAACAATTAAGTAGATTATTGCTTGAATATATTTATGATTTAAAGGGAGTGACTGTTTATAGAGATGGTTGTAGACCAGAACAAATTTTAAATAGACTTAGTGAAAATGAAGTTATTAAATATCTAGAAGAAAATAATAAACCAGTAGATAATGAACTAACTGACTTGGATGTTCAATGCTCATCAGGAAGTTGTGAAATATAAAATGAAACTTGAAGAAGGCGAGATGATATGTGATAAATGTAATGGAACAGGAACAAATCTAGATCAAACATTTGGTGACGACTTAAGACATTCATGGTGTAACAAGTGTCATGGAAGAAGGAAGGTTGATTGGATTACTAATATTATAGGGGAAACACCATGTTATTATATTAAACCAGGAGTATACTTTAAAGAAATAGATCTTAGTGAATATGTTTTGTCGTTTAGGAAGAGAGGGAAAAATGAAACTTGAAGAAGGCGAAGTATTTTGTCCAAAATGTAATGGTGGTGGATCTTATCCATATAAGTTTGTTAAGTTAGAAGATCCAAAATATTGTCGTTGTAATAAGTGCTTAGGAACTGGTAAACTTGACTGGATTGAAGTATGTATGGGTAAAAGGGATCATTGGGTTAAGATCAATCCATATGATACATTAACACTTCCAATTTTGAGAGTTTATTATCCAAAATTGATTGCAAAAGATTTAGTTTCATACAACCAATAAATTGGGATAATAAAACATAACTTAAAAAGGAGAATAAAAAAATGCCAGGAAACACAGTAAGAATAAATAAAAGACCGGAACTTGATTGGTATGTTGGTGATAGTGAAATAGAGAATTTAGTTGATTGGTTAAATCAACATGGAGTAAAGAATGAACCTATCAATATAGAAATTACTAACAAAATTGAAGAAGAATATGAAAATATAAATTTTTGTGGTGGCGATGAGTGTTCAGGTTGTCATGGTCCAAAATGTGATTCAAAAGTTTAATGTTAAAGGGAGGAAAAAATGTTAATATTACAACCAAAAGAAGTATGTCCATATTCTCTTAGATGTTCATATATTACTCACGGTTCATATGTTATTGATACTTATCCGTGTCAAGGAATGAATCCTAAAAGGGGTGTGGTATTTCAGTGCGAGTTTGTAAAAGAAAATGGAATTATTGAGGGTGGATATCAAAGAAATCCCAATGATTTAACTGGAAAAATGAAAGTCATTATGGAGTAATTTAAAAATGGAACAAGAACAAATAATTGATAATCTATTAGCAGAGTATATTGATCATAGAAATGCTATTAAGAATATGATAATTGATCTAGAAAAAATCAGAGTAAAAATTGATCAACTTCTTCCAGAAACCGTTGATAAAAGATTTAAGTACTACTTTGAAGAAAAGGTCAAAGCTATAACTGCTCTTTTTAATTCTTTGTTAGATATGAGAAAAGAGATTGCAAAGAGTGTTAAGGATGAAATTGAAATTAGACGTAGGATGATAAAGGGTGATTCCTTAGAAGATCTAGAAGAACTTTTAGATGTTAGAAAAATCGCAAAGAGAGTTCGAATTTTTCAAGATAAAAACCAAAAACTAATAGAAGATCAAAGTAATCTTAAAAAACCTATGGAACATGAAGAACGATTAGTCGAAGATAAAATTCAACCAGGTGAAAGTGAGATTAAAAAAGATGGATGAAAAAAACGAGTATGAAGAATTTGCTAATAATTGTTATGACAATAATATTGATTTGGATGAAGCAATGATTAAAGAAATAGAATCTATTATAGATAGATCTAAGTCAGGTTACGGAACTACAAAAATGGCAGCTGAAAAGATTATGAGATTAAATTTTGCAATAAGATATGAATGGTAAGGAGGAAAAATAAAATGAGTGATGACATTATCACTGAAGAAGAACAAGATATTAATGATTTCTCTATGGCGAACGATATCGATCCGCAAGAAGTATTAGATAGTGTCAAAATAGAGGGGGTAAAAAATGAGGATGAACCAGGGACAGATGAGGTTCGTGCGGTGGAAAATGAAAAACCTGTACCTAAGAAAAATAAAGATAAGGCAACGACGGAAACATTGTATGCAGAATTTAGCTCATTTTTGGAAACTAAAGCTGACATCATTCCAGATCTAGGAATAAAACGTATAATACCAACGGGAATTAAAATACTAGATGCTGCTTTGGGTGGGGGATTTGCTGTTGGATCTATGAGCATAGTTGTAGGTCAGCCTGGTTCAGGGAAATCAATGCTTGCTATCCAATCTATGGGTGGAGGACAATTAAAATATCCAGGAGCGATTGTTGCCTTTCTTGATTCAGAAGAAGCAACCACATCTATACGTTTATCAAACCTTGGTGTTCGTTATCCAAAAATAAAACCATATACAGATATAACTATTGAAAAAGTTTTTAAATTTATTGAAGGTGTATGTTTGTTTAAAGAACAGAAGAAAATTATAGATACACCTACAGTTATTATCTGGGATTCTATAGCAAATACCTTATCACAAAAAGAAAGAGAAACAGATGATGTAAATTCTGTAATTGGATATAAAGCAAGACTTCTTTCAATCTTGGTGCCTAATTATGTTGCAAAGTTAGCTCATTATAATATATCTCTTATTGCAGTTAATCAGTTAAGAGATACTATATCAATAGGAAATTTTGCAGCGCCAAAACAATTTAAATTTATGAGTGCTGGGAAACAAATGCCAGGCGGCAATGTTCTTGCATTTAATGCATTTACTTTATTAGAAATGAAAACAAAAGAAGTTATTACTAAAGATAAGTATGGATTTGACGGCATTAAGGTAAGTATCAAATCTGTAAAAAATAAATTGTTTTCTCCAAATATTGAAATTATGGTTCTTGGAGATTTTGTTAAGGGCTTTTCTGATTTTTGGACATCTTGGGACTTCTTAAATGCCACAAAAAGACTCCACATTGGTGCGTGGAATTATTTAATTAATCTACCAGAGCAAAAAATGCGCACAAAAGATGCAGAATTACTTTATAAAGAAAATGATAAATTTAAAGAAGCTTGGGATGAGGCAGTAGATGATGCAATTAAAATAGATATCCAAGAAAAATATAACCCAGATCTTGGAGATGATGTATAGTGAGGTTATGTGATTATGGTTGTGGCAAAGAAGCAAAGCATCCATTTAAAAATGGTAAGTGGTGTTGTGAAGAAAAAACGAATAAATGTAGTGCCGTTAAACAAAAACAAATTATATCTCGTAAAGGACAAATTCCATGGAATAAAGGTAAAACTGGAGTTTATTCAAAAGAAAGTTTGAAAAAGATGCGGAAGTCAAATACAGGTAAAAATAATCCAAGCTATGGTAAAAAAAGAACGAAAATCCAAATAAAAAGAATGAAAAAATCTCAAGAAGGACATATTGTTACAACAGAAACAAGAAATAAAATAAGCCTGGCAAATATGGGGAATACACATACAGAAGAATATAAGAGAAGTCTAAAAATTACATTTAAACAACTTCAAGAACGCTATCCATTTTTCTGTCAAGTTGAAGGTATAAAAGAAGGACCTGAACCTGGTAAATTTTTTGTACATTGTAAAAATCACAATTGTTTTAATTCAAAAGAAAAAGATGGATATTTTTTAACTAATTATGACCAATTATATGAAAGAATTAGAGCTTTAGAAAATAATGATGGAAATGATGGTCAATTTTTATATTGTTCAGAACAATGCAAA
>Ga0307376_10003515_pt1 | contig 14635 bp, 12 predicted proteins | sample TR2MG_FD_202536 | JGI IMG/M metagenome (GOLD analysis project Ga0307376, IMG submission 202536) | Soil microbial communities from Risofladan, Vaasa, Finland - TR-2 | ecosystem: Environmental > Terrestrial > Soil > Coastal area > Acid sulfate soil | place: Finland: Risofladan, Vaasa | collected...
CCGGAGCCACACCGCGAAAGATGTTGCCGCCACCGATCACGATTGCCACCTGCACACCCAACTCGACCACTTCCGCAATCTCGGCCACGATGCGCGCGATCACCTCGCGGTTGATGCCGTAACTGTCGTCTCCCATCAGGGCTTCGCCGCTGAGTTTAAGCAGGATGCGTTTATAGGCGGGGGCGGGTGTACTCATGACATTAACCCTTGGCAGCTTCCGCAGCAGCGGCAGCCACCTCGGCAGCGTAATCTTCGACCTTCTTCTCGATACCCTCGCCCACCACGAACATCTGGAACGCGACCACCGATGCGCCTTTGGACTTCAGCAATTGCTCTATGGTCTGCTTGCCGTCTTCGGCCTTGACGAACACCTGCCCCAGCAGCGTCACTTCCTTGAGAAACTTCTGCACCGTGCCGTCGGCTATCTTCTCCAGCATTGCTTCCGGCTTGCCGCCTTCGCGCGCTTTTTCGATCGCAATACGGCGTTCGGTCGCGATATCTTCAGGGTTCACGCCGGAAGCATCGATGGACTTGGGCTTGCTGGCTGCGATGTGCATGGAAATGTCGCGTCCCAGCGTTTCGTCGCCGCCGGTGAAATTCAACAGCACACCGATCTTGCTGCCGTGCAGATAGCTGGACAGCTTGCCGGTGGTGGTCGCATAACGCTCGAAACGGCGCACGCTGACATTCTCACCCAGCTTCATCACCAGCGCCTTGCGGGTTTCCTCCACGGTTGCGGAGCCGTTGGCGATCGCCAAGCCGGACAGCGCATCGAGATCGGCCGGGTTGTTCTTCGCCACGGTCTCGGCCACATTTTTTGCGAACGCGACAAAATCATCGTTCTTCGCGACGAAGTCGGTCTCGCAGTTCACTTCAACCACTGCGCCGGTCTTGCCATCGTTCGAAAGGTAGCTACTGACCACGCCTTCGGCAGTCACACGGCTGGCCGCCTTGCTGGCCTTGGCACCGCTCTTGATGCGCATTTGTTCTTCGGCCGCCTTCAAATCACCCTTGGATTCGACCAGTGCCCGTTTGCATTCCATCATGCCGAGACCCGTCATCTCGCGTAATTCCTTGACCATACTTGCAGTAATTTCTGACATCTTCCACTCCATCAATAAATATTCAAAATTTTAATCAGTCACGGCGCCCTTGCTCGCCGTTGATACCAGCTTGGCGTATTTCGCCAGTACACCACGTGTGTAACGCGGTTCGGGCGGTTGCCACGCTGCGCGGCGGCGCGCCACCTCCTCGTCGTTCACATTCAATTGCAGCAAGCGCCTGCCTGCGTCGATGGTCACCGAATCACCCTCGTGGACCAGTGCGATGGTGCCGCCCACCGCAGCTTCAGGAGCCACATGCCCGACCACCATACCGTAAGTGCCGCCGGAAAATCGGCCATCCGTGATCAGTCCGACAGAATCGCCCAGGCCTTCGCCGATGATCGCCGAGGTGGGCGACAGCATCTCGCGCATCCCCGGGCCGCCCTTGGGCCCTTCGTAGCGGATGATCACCACATCGCCGGCGTGAATTTTTCGCGCGAGAATAGCTTCCATACACGCCTCTTCAGAATCGAACACGCGCGCCGGACCGGTAATTTTCGCCAGTTTGATACCGGTAATCTTGGCGACCGCGCCTTCCTGCGCGAGATTGCCCTTCAGTATCGCCAGGTGCCCCTGCGCATAGATCGGATTGCTCCACGGGCGGATCACGTCCTGATCCTTGCGCGGCTCATCCGGCACATCTTTCAGCACTTCCGCAATGGTCTGGCCGGTGATGGTCATCTCATTGCCGTGCAATGCACCGTTCGCCAGCAATATTTTCATTACCTGGGGAATGCCGCCGGCAGTATGCAGATCCGTCGCGACATATTTTCCGGACGGCTTGAGATCGCACAACACCGGCACGCGGGCGCGTATCAGCTCAAAGTCATCGATGGTCAGCGTCACCTGCGCGGCATGGGCAATGGCCATCAGGTGCAGCACGGCATTGGTTGAACCGCCCACCGCCATGACCACCGCGATCGCGTTCTCGAACGCCTTGCGTGTAAGGATCTGGCGCGGCAGTATCTGCTTCCTGATCGCGTTTACCAGCACCTCGGCAGACTTCGCGGTGCTCTCGGCTTTTTCCAGGTCTTCGGCGGCCATCGTCGAGGAATACATCAGGCTCATGCCCATCGCCTCGATCGCCGAGGACATCGTGTTCGCGGTGTACATGCCGCCGCAGGAACCGGCACCCGGACAGGCATGGCGTTCGATTTCCGTCAGCTCGGTCTCATCGATCTTGTGCGCCGTATACTGGCCCACCGCCTCGAACGAACTGACGATGGTCAGATCGCGGCCATGGTGGCGGCCCGGCTTGATCGTGCCGCCGTAGACAAAGACGGAGGGAATGTTCAAGCGCGCGATCGCGATCATTGCGCCCGGCATGTTTTTGTCGCAGCCGCCAATGACCAGCACGCCGTCCATGCTTTGGCCGTTGCACACGGTCTCGATGGAATCGGCGATCACCTCGCGCGACACCAGCGAATATTTCATGCCTTCGGTGCCCATCGAGATGCCGTCCGAAATCGTGATCGTGCCGAACAGCTGCGGCATCGCTCCGGCTTTTTTCAGAGCGGCTTCAGCGCGCGCGGCCAACGCACCGATTCCCATATTGCACGGCGTAATGGTGCTGTGCGCATTTGCCACACCCACAATCGGCTTGTCGAAATCCTTGTCGCCGAATCCCACCGCACGCAACATCGCGCGGTTGGGTGAACGTTGCACGCCATGGGTGACAATTTTGCTTCTGAGGTTGCCAGACATGAAATTTGCCTCAAATAATTGCTTATAAAAAAAGGGGCTCGCGCCCCTTTTTGCGGCTTGGCTAAAATCAGACCGCTTGTTCGACAGCCTGCTCGGCCGGTTGTTCGGCAATTTGCTCGACCAGTTCATTCATCGCCTGGACACGGCCTTCCAGCACCGCGTCGGCTATGGCACGTGCATACAGGCGGATCGCCTGGGTCGAATCGTCGTTGCCCGGGATGATGTAATCAACGCCCAGCGGCGAGTTGTTGGTATCCACGATACCGATCACCGGGATGCCCAGTTTCTGGGCTTCGACGATGGCACCCTTCTGGTAACCGACATCGATCACGAACAGCGCTGCAGGCAGGCCTTTCATGTCCTTGATGCCGCCCAGGCTGCGGTCCAGTTTTTCCAGTTCGCGCTTCATCATCAGCGCCTCTTTCTTGGACACTTTCTCATTTGCACCGTCGGCAGTCATCTGCTCCAGTTCACGCAGGCGCTTGATGGATTCCTGCACGGTTTTATAGTTGGTCAGCATACCGCCCAGCCAGCGGTGATTCACGAACGGCGAATCCGCGCGCACGGCCTCTTCCTGCAGAATGTCGCGCGCCTGGCGCTTGGTCGCCACGAACAGGATGGTGCCCTTTTTCGCGGACAGCTTGCGCACGAAGTTTTCCGCTTCGGCGAACATCGTGACGGTCTTTTCCAGATTGATGATGTGAATTTTGTTGCGATGACCGAAGATGAACGGCGCCATCTTGGGATTCCAAAAACGTGTCTGGTGCCCGAAATGCACACCGGCTTCCAACATTTGACGCATAGTTACAGCCATGATTACTCCAATCGTAAGGGTTATTGACTACCGTTCGCCAGCCTGACCCTCCGGATTTGACCGAAGAGCACCCCAACTTGCGCGAACGGGAAATTTGCCCGGGAAGAATAAACAACAAGTGACTTTCCCAAAGCGGCGGGCATTCTAACATCAATACGCCACTTCGCTCAACCTTATCCGGCGGCATGCCGGATGGTTCGCCATCGTCCGGTCACCACCACCACTCAGCGGATGTGCATGGCGGATATAACCCGGAAAATCCGCTGCGGTGGCCAAGCCTGAAACCGGATCATTCCGACGGTTCCAGGGTCTTGCGCTGGCGTTGATAATCGTCGTAACTCTCCCGCTTCCCGCATTCCATGGCCGGATTCTTCAGGCATTCCTGCTGGCGGACGTTCTGCATCGTTTCATAGGCGGTCCGCTTGGCCATGTCGGAACTGCATCCGGCAGTCATCGCAATAATGATCAGACACAGCACACCTGAAAATTTATCCATCATGATTTTCCCCCATCAGCACGACAAACTATTCGCGCAATATCGCCAATGGCGACAACATGGTCAACCGCCGTGTGCCCAGCCATCCGGCCGCCACCACCACGATCATCCCGCCCAATCCACCGGTCAACCAGATCGCGATCCCGGTCTGATAGGGGATATTCAGCACCCTGAACGCCAGCACCCAGCCCAACAATACCGCCCCCAGCGCCGCAAACAGGCCGCTCAACAATCCCAGCACGGCAAACTCGCTCAGGTGCAGCCGCCGCAGGTAGCGGCTGTCCGCACCCAGCGTGCGCAGGATCGCGGCCTCATGGATGCGCTCGTCCTGCGTCGCCAGCAATGCGGCATACAGCACGGCCACCCCGCTCAGCAGCGTGAACATGAACACCGCGCTCATGGTTTGCGAAATCTGGCCCATGATGTGGCGCACCTGTTCTATCATCGCCTCAACATTGATCAGCAACAGGTTGGGGAAGGTTTTGACCAGCGCATTCATCGCCTGCGCCCGGTCCGGCGGCAGATAGAAACTGGTGATGTAGCTGGCCGGAAAATTGTCCAGCATGCCGGGCGCGGCGATCACGAAAAAATTCACCCGCATCGAATCCCATTCCACCTTGCGCAGGTTCACCACCTTCGCGCTGAATTTGTTACCCGCCACGTCATAGGTCAGCACGTCCCCCACATGTATACCCAATGTCTTGGCGATGCCCTCTTCCACCGACAGCTCGCCGACTTTCGGTCCGGAGCCATCCTCATTCCGTCCCGGGCCAAACCATTTACCCTGGACCAATACGTTGCCGGTTGGCACATGATCCAGCCAGGACAGGTTGGTCTCGCGCTCGACCAGTGCCCGTGCGCGCGGATCGGGATAATCGTCACCGCTGATCGTGCGATTGTTGATCCCCACCAGCCGGCCGCGCACCATCGGGAACAGTTCCGGCCGCGATAGTTTTTGCTGAGCGAAAAAATCCAGCACTGCAGCGCGCTGGTCGGGCTGGATATTCACGATGAAGCGGTTGGGCGCATCCGGCGGCAAACTCGAACGCCAGCTGTCCATCAGGTCGGCGCGCACAAAGGTCAGCAGCAGCAAGGCCATCCCGCCCAGGCTGAGCGCGACGATCTGCACCGCGTTGCCGCGCGCATGCCGCGCCAGATTGGAAAATGCCAGATTCAAGAAAGTAGCGCTGCCGAATTTGGCCAGTGCGCGCACCATCAGCCAGGCCAGCAAACCGAACACCAGCAAGCCGGCGACCAATCCGCCCAATACGGTCAGCCCCAGCTTGAGCGAGCCGGCCTGCCACAGAAACAGCCCGCACAGCACGGCACCACCCGACATATACAACAAGCCGGCACCCGCTTCCGGCGCACCCAGTTCGCGGCGGATCACGCGCAACGGCGAGACACTTTTCAGTTGCCACAGCGGCAGGAACGCAAAGCCCAGCAACAGCGCCATGCCGCTTGCGGCAGCCTGCCACACCGGCGTCCAGCCGGGTGCGGGCAAACCCGCGGCACGCATCGAGGCGATGGATTCCACCAGCGCGGCCTGCGACACATAGCCGAGCAGTTCCCCCAGCAGTACAGCACAGGTCCCGAGCAGCAGAAACTGGTACAGGAAAATGCGCAACACCTGGGACTGCTCCGCGCCGAGGCAGCGCATCATCGCGCAGCTGTCCAGGTGGCGCGAGATGAAATGCCGCGAGGCCAGCGCCAGGGCGACACCCGCCAGCACCACCGCGGTCAGCGCGGCCAGCCCCAGAAAATGTTCGGCGCGATCCAGCGCACTGCGTATCTCCGGCCGCGCGTCACGCACATCCTCCATCTTCTCGCCCAGCGTCAACCGGGTTTTCAGCCAGCTGCGCAGGCTGGCCACTTGCTTCGCATCGCCTGCCACCATCAAACGGTAACCGATACGGCTGCCTTCCTGTATCAATCCGGTGGCGGGCAAATCTTTCGCATTCAGAATCACGCGCGGTGCAAAACTGGCAAAACCGACCGACTGGTCCACAAAACGCACCACGCGCGCCGCCACCCGCAAATGCAGCGCACCGATGCCCACCTCGTCGCCCAGTTCCAACCCCAGGCGCTGCATCAGGCGCTCACCCGCCCACAACGTGCCGCGCGCGGGGATGGTACTGTTTTCGTTGCGGATCACATGCTGCGCGCCATCGTCGATAATGATCTTGCCGCGCAAGGGATACCCTTGCTCCACCGACATGATGTCCGCCAGCAGATTCTCATTCTTGCCCTCCACCATGCTGGGAAAAGCATCCGACGCGATCACGCGCAGCCCGCGCTGCAGAGCAGCATCGCGGTATTCCTTCGGCAATGGCCGCGTCGAGGAAATGCGCAGATCCGCGCCGATCAGGCTGGTTGCCTCCTGCTGCAGCGCCAGCCTCACCCGGTCCGCAAACAGGCCGACCGTAGAGATACTGGCCACCGCCAGCACCAGCGCGAGCAACAACACGCGCCATTCCCCGGCACGCCAGTCACGGCGCAGCAGACTGAAGGAAACACTCAATAAATTCACTACATCACCCGCCCATCCGCCAACTGCAATTGCCTGTTGCAACGCTTAGCCAGCGTTTCGTCGTGGGTAACAAGGATCAGCGTGGTGCCCTGCGCGCGGTTGAGTTCCAGCATCAGTTCGATGATCTGGCTGCCGGTGGCGGCGTCAAGGTTGCCGGTCGGTTCGTCGGCGAACAATATTTTCGGCCTGACGACGAAGGCGCGCGCGATCGCCACGCGCTGCTGCTCGCCGCCGGAGAGGTGTTTGGGCAGGTGATGCGCGCGCTGCGTCAACCCCACGCGCTGCAGCGCGTCGGCGGCACGCTCGCGTGCATCGGGCGCCCCGTGCAGTTCCAGTGGCAGCATCACGTTTTCCAGCGCGGTCAATGCGGGCAGCAACTGAAACGACTGGAACACAAAGCCTGCCAGCTTACCGCGCAGACGGGCGCGACCATCCTCGTCGAAAGAAAAAATATCCGTGCCGTCGAGATACACTGTGCCGCTGCTGGGCGAGTCCAGCCCGGCCAGCAGTCCGAGCAGCGTGGATTTGCCGGAACCGGACGCGCCGAGTATCGCCAGGCTGTCGCCGGCCTCGACGGTGAAACTTGCTTCATGCAAGATGGTCAAGGGTTGGTCGCCGCTTAATACTTGCTTACTGAGATCAACTGCCTGCACAATCGCTGCCATGAAATCTCTGCCCTCAAAAATTTTACTGCTTGCCGCATTGTGTTTTCCGCTTGCCGCACATGCCGCAAAAAACATCCTGGTGTTCGGCGACAGTCTATCAGCCGGATATGGCCTCGCCCTAGACAAAAGTTGGGTTCATTTGTTGCAAAATGAACTGAAACACAGCCATCCCGAATACCGCGTTGTAAATGCCAGCATCAGCGGCGAGACCACCACTGGCGGGCGGCAACGCATCGCCGGGGCACTGCACCGGTTTCGTCCCGGTATCGTGATCGTGGAACTCGGCGCAAATGACGGGCTGCGCGGCGGGCCGATCAAGGACATGGAGGCAAATCTGGGCTATATCATCGAACGGTCACAACGTTCCGGCGCCAAAGTACTTCTGCTAGGCATGAAATTGCCGCCCAATTACGGAGAACCTTACATCGCAAAATTTGAAAATGTGTATCCCCGCCTCGCAAAAAAATACCGCATCCTGCTGCTGCCGTTCCTGCTGGAAGGGGTGACAGCGGATCAATTCCAGGCCGACAATCTGCATCCGCTTGCCGCCGCACAGCGGCACATCATGCTGAATGTGCTGCGGGAACTAAATCATTTACTCCGCTAAAACATGACCAATCATCTCGCACTTGAAACCAGCCCCTATCTGCAGCAGCACGCGGACAATCCGGTGGACTGGCATGCATGGTCACCCGAAACACTGCAACTCGCCCGCGAGCAGGACAAGCCTGTCCTGCTGTCGATCGGATATTCGGCCTGTCACTGGTGCCATGTGATGGCGCACGAATCGTTCGAGGACGATGAAGTCGCCGCGGTGATGAATGCGCTTTTCATCAACATCAAGGTGGACCGCGAGGAGCGCCCCGACCTCGACCAGGTCTACCAGACCGCGCATCACCTGCTGACGCAGCGCAACGGCGGCTGGCCGCTGACGATGTTCCTCAGCCCGGACGGCACGCCGTTTTTCGGCGGCACTTATTTTCCCAAGCAGGCCCGCTACAACCTGCCGGCCTTTCCCGACCTGCTCAAACGCGTGGCGCAGGTGTATGGGGAAAACCGCGCAGAACTCGCGGAACAGGGCCAGCACCTGATCGCGGCGCTGGCCTCGTCTTTGCCCGAACCGGGCAATTCGGGAATAACGCTGAACGACGCGCCGCTGGCATCGGCGGTGCAGCAAAACGTCGGTCACTTCGATAACGTGCACGGCGGACTGGGCAGCGCACCGAAATTCCTGCATCCTGCGGAACTCGATCTGCTGCTGCGCCGCAGTCATGTTGGCGGCGACCCGCAGGCGCGGCATGTCGTGCATTTCACGCTGCAGCAAATGGCGCACGGCGGACTGTATGACCAGCTCGGCGGCGGCTTTTGCCGCTACAGCGTGGACGAGCGCTGGGACATTCCGCATTTCGAGAAGATGCTGTACGACAACGGCCTGCTGCTCGGCCTGTATTGCGGCGCCTGGCAGAGCAGCGGCGATCCGCTGTTTGCGCGCGTTGTCGAGCAGACCACCGCCTGGGTAATGGGCGAGATGCAATCTCCCGAAGGCGGTTATTTTTCCTCACTTGATGCCGATTCCGAACACGAGGAAGGCAAGTTTTATGTGTGGCAACGCGACGAGATACGCGCCTTGTTGAGCGACGACGAATACGCGCTGCTGGCACCCTATTACAGCCTGGACCGCCCGGCCAACTTCGAAAATCATGCCTGGAACCTGCGCATCAGTGCGCCGCTGCAACAGATCGCGCAACAGCTCGGCGTTCCGGAATCGCGGGGCATCGCATTACTGGACAGCGCCCGGGCTAAATTATTTGCCGCGCGCGAACTGCGTGTCCACCCGGGGCGCGATGAAAAGATCCTGGCTGCCTGGAACGGCCTGATGATTGCCGGCATGGCGCGTGCGGCGCGGGTGTTCGATCGCCCGGACTGGCTGCATTCGGCGCAGCAGGCGATGGATTTCGTGCGCACCACGCTGTGGCGAAACGGCAAATTGTTGGCAACATATAAAGACGGCAAGGCGCACCTGAACGCCTATCTGGACGACCATGCCTTCCTGCTGAACGCGTTGCTGGAATTGCTGCAGGCGGAATACCGCAGCGTTGATCTGGCGTTCGCGGTGCATCTTGCCGACGCGCTGCTGGAACGCTTCGAGGACAAACAGCTTGGCGGGTTCTTCTTCACCAGCCATGACCACGAGGTGCTGATCCAGCGCAACAAGATCGGGACGGACAACGCCACGCCTGCCGGCAACGGCATTGCCGCGCAGGCTTTGCTGCGCCTGGCCGAACTGACCGGAAAAAACCAATACGCGCAAGCCGCCGAACGCTGCCTGAAACTGTTCTTTCCGGCGCTGCAACAAGCCGCCGGCTACCACAGCAGCCTGTGTGCCGCGCTCGCGGAATATTTGCAGCCATGTTCCCTGCTGGTGTTGCGCGGAACTGGCGATGACACTGCAGCCTGGCAGAATGAATTGCGTACACGCTACCTGCCGGCTGTGATGACGATCGTGCTGGGCGATGATGCGGCAGGCCTGCCCGATGCGCTGGACAAACCGCGCAGCGAGCGGACCACCGCCTGGCTATGCCACGGCACGCAATGCCTGGCGCCGATCACCGATCCAGATGAATTGCTGGCGGCCTTAGGAACCTCTGATTAAGTCACGCATGAACCGCGTTGCTGACAAAAACTGGATCCTCGCCGCAACACGTTACCGTGAAACGGCCGTTTGCGGGAGCAGCGAGGGAGCATCGTCTCCGCACCTGCGCTTCGCGTACCGTGAGCCGATGTCTACCGCAAGGCGCGCGACGCCGGTAGCGGCTACGACACGTTGCTGGCGCAGCCAGCCGTTTGCGGGAGTAGCCGCCTGCTGTCATTCCCGCACTGGCCGCTTCGCGCACCGTGTCATGGCAGCAGTTATTCTACGATGCCAAGGAGCGCAACACCGCGAACGCCCGTTTTTGTCGCAACCCTAAGGGCATTGGCTTTGCGGGCGGTCTGCTGCGTGCGGCTGCGACACGTTACTGCGCAGCAGCCGATCGCGGGAGCAGCCGCCTGCAACCCCCTCCCGCACCGGACGCTCACGCACACCGTGTCGGGGGTACTGCTCCTTGCGAAGGGAGTCACCATTCGCTTCGTCGCCTTTCTTGCATCCCATCCCGCAAAGCCGAATGCGCGGTCATGCGGGACTTGACCAGAGATTCCCTAGCGTAAAGTCAGCCCGGTTTGGGCAGAAAAGCCAAGCGCACTCATCACACCCACGCCAAAGCGTTTTGCCAGACGGTCTGCGAAATTTTCCCTGACGGTGTAGTCCACAATATCCTTGGCCTTGATCACATTACGCGCCACCGAATCCACCGTGCCGTAACCATCCGCCAGCCCCATTTCCACGCCGCGCTGGCCATCCCACACCAGTCCGCTGAATGTGTCCGGCGTTTCCTTCAGGCGCTTGCCGCGCCCCTTTCTGACCGCCGCAATGAACTGCTGGTGGATTTCCTCGACCATCTTTTGGGCATATGCCTTTTGTGACGGATTGAGCGGCGAATACGGATCGAGAAAGCCCTTGTTGACGCCGGCGGTGATCAGGCGACGTTCAACACCCAGCTTTGCCATGGTTCCGGTGAAGCCAAAGCCGTCCATCAGCACGCCGATGGAACCAATCAGGCTGGCCTTGTCCACAAATATCTTGTCCGCCGCCACGGCAACGTAATAACCGCCGGACGCGCACAGGTCGTCGACCACTACATACAGAGGGATCTTCGGATGCTGTGCGCGCAGCCGGTAGATTTCGTCATTGATCTGTCCGGCCTGCACCGGGCTGCCGCCGGGACTGTTGATACGCAGGATCACACCCGCGGTATTCTTGTCCTTGAACGCGTCCTGCAAACTGGCAATGATATTGTCCGCACTTGCCACCCCGTTTGAAGAAATTACACCCTGCAAATCCACCAGCGCGGTGTGTTTGCCTGTGCCCATCGTGACATCGCTCTTGCCGACCCAGCCCATCAGGATAAACAGCACCAGGAACATGAATCCCAGTATCATCGTCTTGAAGAATATGCCCCAGTGCCGCGCGCGGCGCTGCTCCTGCAGGGATGATAATGCCAGTTTTTCCAGCACACCGCGTTCCCAGTTGTTATCTTGATCCGACATCGCAATTCCTTTATATATTTATCAGGCGTTGACTTTAAACCATGCCCTCAATTCGGCAAAGTCACCCGTCAACGCAAGCGGGTTCAATTCCTGCAGCTGCTCCGGAGGATGTGCGCCGTGTCCCACCGCCACTACATCCACCCCGGCATTCTGGGCCATCTGCACATCATGTGTGGTATCGCCCACCATCAGGGTGCGCCCGGCACTGACCGCCAATTCCTCCATCAGTTCAAATAACATCGCCGGATTCGGTTTGGAAAAGGTCTGGTCTGCGGTGCGCGTCGCGTGAAAATAGTTTTTCATCGAGGTGGCTTCCAGCGCCCTGTCCAGCCCCGCGCGACTCTTGCCGGTCGCCACGCCCAGCTGGTAACCCGCATCGTGCAACTCCGCTATGGTTTCCCGCGCCCCCGCGAACAGCGGGATCGCCCTGTCCTGCGCCAGAAAATGATGGCGATAGCGCTCCACCAGGTTGGGGCGCAGCGCATCGGGCATATCGGGCACGGCATAGCGCAGCGCCTGATCCAAGCCCAGGCCGATCACATGGCGCGCGGTTTCATCGTCGGGAATAGTCAAACCCAGATCGCGGCACGCGGCCTGGATGGAGCCTGCGATCACCGCGGTCGAATCCATTACCGTGCCGTCCCAGTCGAACACAATCAAATCGTAGCGTTTAGTCATCACATCACTGCAAAAAAACAAGGCGCGGATATTAACACCTTACCGCTGCCCTCCCCCAACCTGTGCCACAATGTAAAGATGAATAAACCCACGCAGCAAAACTGGTTGTTATATTGCCGTCCCGGCTTCGAGCAGGATTGCGCGCAGGAAGCACTGCGCCAGGCGAAACAACAGAAGCCCATCATCGGCGTAGAACAACCCGCCATCATCGCCGACAGCGGTTATGTAATCGTCACGCTCAATCAGCAAACATTGAATTACCGCGAACTGATTTTTGCACGCCAATTGATCCGCTTGCAGCAAATCATCGCAACACTGCCGGAACGCGACCGCCTGACACCGATACTCGATGCCATCGCCGCGTTGCCGGGTAACTTCGGCACGTTGTGGCTGGAGGTGCCTGATACCAACGATGGCAAATTACTTGCCGCCTTTACGCGGCGGTTTCAGCCATTATTGGAGAATGCGTTGCGCGAACAGGGACGCCTGCTGGACGATCTGCGCGCGACCCGTTTGCATGTCTTCTTTCCGGACAAGTCGTCGGTCATGATCGGCAGCAGCGATCCGCACAACAGCGCCGATGCAATCATGGGCATAGCCCGCCAATCGATGCCCGTCGAGGCGCCGAGCCGTTCCACGATGAAACTGGCCGAGGCGATCGAAGTATTCATGGACAAGAGCGAGCAGACGCGCCTGTTGCGCCAGGGCATGCAGGCGGTGGATCTGGGCGCGGCACCCGGCGGCTGGACCTGGCAACTGGTCAGGCGCGGCATCCGCGTCACCGCGGTGGACAACGGCCCGATGAAGGGCGTGTTGGCGACCCATCCGCTGGTGCAGCATCTCAAACAGGACGGCTTCAAATACGCACCGCGCAAGGCAGTGGACTGGCTGGTCTGCGACATGGTGGAAAAGCCCTCCAGGGTCGCAACGCTGGTCGGAGCGTGGTTCGTCGCGGGCTGGTGCAAACACACGATTTTCAACTTGAAACTGCCGATGAAGCAGCGTGTCGCCGCACTCGACAGCGCATTGGGCGGCATCCGCAAACAACTTGATGAAGAAGGTATCAATTACCGGATGTCGGCCAAACAGCTCTATCACGACCGCGACGAAGTGACCGTGTATTTGACCAAGACCAAGGGGTAGGCAACGCCGATATTTGATCGGCAAGTTTTTGCAATATCGGGGGAAGATTTGACCGTCAGGCCGGGCCAGCGACCTTTTTCTCCTGCTTCGTTGCCGCGCGATCCTGGACAGGAAAACCCGCGATGTCGAGCAAATATTTTTCACCCAGCAGCCTGCTCTCCTCGTGCATGAAGTCAAGAAAGGCCTGGGCAACCACGGACAGCTGTTTGTCCTTATGATAGGCCGAGTACCAGTGGCGGCGGATCGGGAAACCGTCTACATCCAGTATCGCCAATTCTTCGAAGCGGCTTTCCAGCGCCAGGGTATGCGCCGACAACACGGCTATGCCCAGCCCCCCTGCCACTGCCTGCTTGATTGCTTCGTTGCTGCCCAGCTCCATCCTGACTTTCAGCTTCAGCCCCCGTTCATTGAAAAACTGTTCGGTCGCGATACGGGTGCCCGATCCCAATTCACGCATCAGGAACTGCTCTTCCTCCAGGCGCTTGGGCGGGATCATTTTTTTGCCGGCCAGGGGGTGGTTATGGGCAGCCAGCACCACCAGCGGATTCTCCAGAAATGACTGGAATACCACATCCATGTGCTCGGGCGGCTGGCCAAGCACGTAAAGATCATCCATGTTGTCGGTCATGCGCTGCAGCACACGTTCACGGTTGGTTACCTTGAGTGATACGTCGATACCCGGATAGCGCTGGCAGAACAGACCAAGCAGGCGCGGCACAAAATATTTGGCGGTGGTAATAGCGACCAGGCGCAGCTTGCCCGCCTTTACCCCTTTCATGTCGGACACCAGCATCTCGAACCGGTCCAGACCATCGAAAATATCACGGCAGACCTTGAGCAACTCACGTCCGGTATCGGTCAGGTATATTTTTTTACCGACCTGTTCCAGCAACGGCTGGCCGACGATGTCGGTCAATTGTTTGAGCTGGATAGATACCGTCGGCTGTGTGGTGAACAGCTCTTCGGCGGCACGCGTGAAACTGAGATTGCGTGCCACCGCCTCGAATACCTTGAGTTGGCGCAGCGTCGCATTCTTTATCACGACATTTCCCCAAAAGTTATCATTGACTGCAGTCTATCGTCAGCATGAAAAAATACAATTATTATTTATGGATAAATTTGACTACATTACTCGGACGCTCAACAGAGCCACAGGCCTTTCCAAATAACAAGGCACATGTTTAACCAGAAAAAAGGAGCTTGCAATGGCTGTCAAATCATATAACGCAGGTGTTAAGGAGTACAGGCAGACTTATTGGGAACCTGAATATAAAGTTCAGGATACCGATATTCTGGCTTGCTTCAAAATCACCCCTCAAGCAGGTGTATCACGTGAAGAAATCGCAGCAGCTGTTG
>Ga0307376_10003516_pt1 | contig 14635 bp, 11 predicted proteins | sample TR2MG_FD_202536 | JGI IMG/M metagenome (GOLD analysis project Ga0307376, IMG submission 202536) | Soil microbial communities from Risofladan, Vaasa, Finland - TR-2 | ecosystem: Environmental > Terrestrial > Soil > Coastal area > Acid sulfate soil | place: Finland: Risofladan, Vaasa | collected...
TGATCGGTGTGAGCGTGAGTGGCAAAAAGGAGATCGACACCGGACAGCTTGCCGGGCGCAACCGGTGGCGGGGACATGCGAACGTGGGGAAACTCCTTCCCGCGATATTTCGCGGCAAGTGAATCCGAGAGGTAGGGGTCGATAAGAATCCGCAGATCGGCGCTGTCGAGAATGAATCCCGCCTGACCGATCCAGCTGATGAAGAGCTCGCCCCGGTCCACCCGGGGCCGTCGCTCCGGCACGGGCGCCAGAATCTGTTGCAGCTCGATGCGCACTCGCCCTCCTCAGCTGACCTCTATCATCACTTTCAAGGTTTTGTCCCGAGCCTCTTCGATGTACCGGTAGGCATCGAGGTAGCGGTCGAAGGGGAAGCGGGTCGTGACAAGCTGTTCGAGTTTCATCTTGCCGGCGTCGACTAGTTCAATTGCTCGCTCGTAGTCCTTTCGCTGGTACATGAGAGTGCCGATGAGTGATAGCTCACGGTCCTGGACTGCGCCCAGATCGACTGTCGGTTTCCTGCCGAAGACGCCCACCACCACGATCGAAGGGCCCTTGCGGGCATTGGAGACGGCGGCCGTCATTGTCGGCTCAACCCCGACGCACTCAAGAGTGACATCGGCTCGGTCGGGGCCGAAGTTCTTCCGGATTTCGGATGCAAGGTCCTGGGTGGCGGTGTTGACCGCAAAATCGATGCCGCACTTCTTTGCCATGCCGAGCCTGTAATCACTGAGGTCGCAGATCATCACAGCGGAGGCGCCCATTGCTTTGGCAGTCTGACCGACCAGGTTACCGATCGTGCCCGCGCCGAAGATAAGTACCTTCTGCCCGGCAACCGATGGCACTCTACCGAGGGCGTGTACGGCCACCGACACCGGCTCAATCATCGCCCCCGCCTCAAGCGAGAGACCAGCGGGCAGCGCTATGACCATATTCTCCGGAACCGGAAAATACTCCTGGGCAGCGCCGCCAGTCTGAAACCCCATCACCTTCAGTTCGTCGCAGATGTGGTACATTCCGTGCAGGCACGGGTAACACTTTCCGCAGGTGACCTGGGGCATGAAGGTGACATTGTCCCCGGGTTTGAAACGTGTGACGCCTGAACCAACCTCTGCAACCACACCGGATACTTCGTGCCCTTGCACCACCGGATATGGCGTTGTTGGATGTAGTCCATGGTAGACGTGGATATCCGAACCGCAGACGCCGATGCGAGCGACATGAATCAGCACCTCGCCGGGTGCGGCGGTCGGCCTCTCCACGTCCTGGATAATGATCTGTGCCGGTTTCGTCATGACCGCCTGTTTCATTGATACCTCCCCGCAGCGGCTACCGGCCGCTACGAACCTCTTCGATGATGACGATTGTCTCCCTGACCCTCTGCGTCAGCCCGGCATAGTTCCCGCTTTTGATGATCGAATCGCTTACGAGCTTCGATCCGATCCCCGCCGCGACTATTCCAGCCTTGAACCATTCGGTGAGCGATTCACGGGTCGGCTCAACGCCGCCGGTCGGCATGATGGAAGTCCAGGGGCAGGGGCCGCGAACCGACTGCACGAAACTCGGTCCGCCAACCTCCTTGCCGGGAAACACCTTGCAGACTTCCACGCCGAGCCGCTCGGCACGGTGTATCTCGGTGACGCTGCCGCAGCCGGGCATGTAGGCGACTTTGCGCGCGTTGCACGCGTAGGCGGCCTCCTCATCGAGCGCCGGCCCCACGATGAAGCTCGCTCCATAGTTGATGTAGAGCGCGGCGGTGTACGCGTCTATTACCGAGCCCGCGCCGAGGATCACCGCCGGGTACTCGTTCCGGCAGAATGTTTCAAGCTGCCGAAAAACATCGATCGCCGCATCGCCGCGGTTTGTCATCTCTATGCACTCGGCGCCGCCTGCGGCACAGGCTGCGACGATCTTCTTTGCGGTTTCGATGTCCGGATTGTAAAAAACCGGAACCACTCCCACTGCTATCATTCGGTTCAGAACGTGGAGACGGCTAAATCGTGCCATTCGAAACTCCTTGCTGCATCTGTTTCCCCCCGCTTCTCTATTTTCCGGGCGCCATTGCGCGCGGAGGCTCGTTCCGGGTCACCTCGAGACCGAACACGGTAGCTAGCAGGTTGATCTCTTCAGCATTGTGCCCGGCGGTCAGGATATAGTGGTGCGACGCGAGTCGATTGAGAAGTACCCGCCCGTCTTTCACTCGGAGAACTGCGCCGTTGAGACAGTCGGAGTCTTCGAATTGCGCATAGCGGGCAAGCTCGCCCTCGACAACCGATATGCTGTCGAACCCTGACTCGATCTTGGCAAGCGTCATCGGCCCTTCCGCCATCCTCGCATCGATTGCGGTCGCGTTCTCGTCCACAATCGCGAGCACCTTCGGCTTCAGCGACCACTCGGTCGCGAAGGACCGGGGCATCACGCCGAGATAGCCGCAGTGAGCGGCAAGGATGTGGTTCTCCGGCTCACTTTCCACTGCGGGGAAATAGGGGATCCGTTCATGTTTGAGGGCTGCATCCCCCATGAGGTAGGGATACATGTTGGTCATCATCACCGGAACTCCGAGCGATGCGTGCAGAAGGTACTCGGTCAGCATCGACACCGTATCCGCTTCGCAGCCCCAGATCAGCTTTCGCTCTTCGTAGAGCATATTCCAGGCCAGACACGGTGTGGTGTCGGAAAACTGCGACTCATTCAGGCAATTGATGCCGACACCCCGGATGGTCCCACCCTTCCCGCTCTCGGCCTCCTCGATCTCCGACTTCACCTTGATATAGATCTTCAGCGCGGCAAGCAGGCTCCTGTGCGGCATGGGGCCGATCGACAGCCGAGTCTTCCATGCGTTCCAGACCTTCTCGGCCGCAGCGTCATCAATCGATTTGGCCGCCGCCCCGAGCTCCCTGAAGCTCCGCTTCTCGATAGTGATGCCGAACTTCTCGAACATGCGGGTGCTGCACTCCTGCTCCCACCAGTAGAATCGCTTGAAGATGTGCGCCTGAAATCCCTCTCCGGGATTGTCCTGATAGACTATGAATCTGGCGTGCCTGAGGTCCGCCTTCACCGCGAGCGCCCGACAGAGGACGCGCGCCTGGCGCAGATTGTAGGGAGCAAGGATCCTCACCCCTTCCCGCCTCAGGTAGCTGTTGATTTCCCAGTCCCACATCGACACGGTGCCGAACTCGGAGGTGATTACCAGAATCGGCAACAGGATCTTCCTGAACTCTTCCGGGTGCCGATACGCATCACCGATCATCTGGGGAAAGATGACCGCGTCTGCCGCCGCCCCTGCCGCCGCCGCGAGGGGAATGGCCGGGAGAAACTCGGCCTCGGCCGCAAGCAGAACCTTCAGCGCGGCGAGTTCGCGATTGAACTCCTCGTCTGGCCGCCCACCGAAATGAACGGGGACGAGCTTTGCCTTCACGTGCGAACCCACCGGGGATTGTCGATGATCTGCGCTCCGTTGCCCCTGTCGACAACAAGCTTTCGGAATCCCCTCGTCTCGATAGTCCCATAGTCATGTCCGGCGTGGGCAGGATATATGAAGTAGGTGACCAGATCCTCGCCGGTTCCGGTGTTCACCGAGCGGTGAGCCCAGCGCGGGGGTACGTAGAGTGAGGCTCCGGGAGTCAGCTCTTTCACCGACCACTCACCTTCGGGCGTCTCCATGACCATCATTCCAGTTCCCGAAAGACACAGATAGATCTCAGCAGTTTCCAGAACCTCGTGAAAGTGACCTTTCGTCATGAAATACTCACTACCGACCTTTCCCGGATGAACGACAGAGAGGCCGCTCATGAGCTCACCTTCTTTCTCCGGCCGGCGTACTTCATACACCTCGTAGAGCAGACTATCCGCGTTCGCCAGCATGGCGTCGAAGGCCAGACTATCGAGGTACTGCCCTTTCATTGATGAAAGCGTGCGCGTGACATGGGTGTCGAACTGTTCCGGGTCTATGTTTCCGGACTGAATCTTCGTGATAAATGGCCCGTCGGTCATCTGCCGCCTCCGTATCGTCCGGGCCTGTCTGATGTGCGCGAGAATACGCTCGACCGTTACACAATTGATCGGCAGTTCCGGCAGTTGGGCGACTATCGCCGGGTTCATCGTCCACTAATGACAGGATGATAACATCATAGGAGCGCGCATTGCGTTTTGTCAACGATTTTCGCGCGAGAATGGCACTAAACACCAGCTATTGCTAATGTTTGTTTCAATGTGCTAAAATCTAGAGTCACATATGCGAGAGAGGAGCAGACCAGTGGAAACCTCCGCCCTTTTCGCCGAAGAACGCAAACTGCAGATCATCGAGTACCTCGCCCTGCACCGAAAAGCAACGGTGCAGCAATTGTGCAGCTATTTCAACGTCTCCAGCGCGACTATCCGAAATGATCTGAGGGAACTGGACGTCAAGGGGCAGATCACGCGGACCCACGGCGGGGCGATGATGCGCGAACAGGCGGGGTTCGAACCGGACATCCGGTCGCGCGAGCTCGAACATGTGGCGGAGAAGAAGCGGATAGCGATGCTCGCGCTGACCCTCGTAGAAGACGGAGACACTATCGCGCTGGATACCGGAACCACTACCCTTGAGCTCGCCCGAGTGCTTTGCGGGCGAAAAGCGCTCACCGTGGTAACAAGCGATATGAAGATTGCATTGACGCTCGAGGAGTGCGAAGGTGTCAGTGTAGTTGTGATGGGAGGAACGTTGCGCCGCCACTTTCATTCAACCGTTGGCGATGCCGGCCGTGCGATGATCGCCAATCTGCGGGTGGACAAGGCATTCATGGGCGCAAACAGTTTCTCGATCTCCGAAGGCGCATCCACTCCGGACCTGCACACAGCCGAAACCAAACGGGCAATGATACAGATTGCCGGAAAGGTGATCATGCTCTGCGGCGGAGAGAAGCTGGGGCGCCGTTCGTTTGCGACCTTTGCGGCAATTGACGAGATTGATGTTCTTGTCACCGACAGGATTGACGAACAGATGCGACGGGAAGTGGAGGAGCACGATATCGAGCTTCTGGTCGCGATCTGAGCGCGACTATCGATCGCTCTGCTGCTTGCCGAGCTCTTCCAGAAGATTCGTAACCGAAACCTCAGTTGCCCGCTCGACACTCTCCTCGGTAAATCCGCCAATATGAGGAGTGGCGATCACCTTCGGATGCTTGACCAGCTTCCAGTTTGCCGGAGGTTCGGAGGCATAGGCGTCCACGGTGACTCCGCGCAGTGCACCGCTATCGAGCGCGGTGATGATCGCATCATCGTCGAGCAGACTCGAACGCGCCGTGTTGATGATCAATGCGCCCCTTTTCATTCGCGAGATCACCTCACCGTCGATAAGGGGACGCCCGTCGGCAAGTGGCGGACAGTGCAGGCTGACAAAATCCGAAGAGCGGATGACCGAATCGAAATCTGTCCAGCTGAAGCCCCGGCCGGGCTGAAAAGAGACGTCCTGATAGGGATCGTAGGCAAGAACCTTCATGTCCATGCCGAGAGCAAACCGGGCGACAAGTCGCGCAACCTTCCCGCACCCGATCAGGCCGAGCGTCCGACCCTCGGTCTCAATCCCTTTCGACCGCGACCACTGTTCATGCTTCATCGCTTCGGCGCACTCGGGGATCGCCCTGAGTGCCGAGAGGAGGTGTCCGATGGTGAGTTCCGCGACCCCGCGCGCATTCGCGCCCTCTGCCCGACATATCGTTATGCCATGCGCGCGGGCCGATTCGAGGTCGATGTTGTCGACGCCGGTCCCGTTGCGCGATATGACCCGCAGCAAGACAGCGCGATCGAGCACCGCGGCTCCGATCGGTTCAACTCCGGCGAGGTATCCCTCCGCCTGCTCGATTGAAGCCAAAAGCTCAGCCTCGGTTGGCTGTTTGCCGGGGCTGGGGAAAACTATCCGGTAACCGGCGGCTCGGATTCTCTCGAGCTGCGGACTCCCGCCGGAGGAGAGAGACCGTGGTGTAACCAGGACGGTACCCATGATCATCTGGCCGCCGAAGCGATTGCGGAAAGCGCGTCGAATCCTGAGCCATTGGTCGGAATGTCGATGTGCATTACCTCGGCAATCACCCGCGTCCATCCGTGAATGAAGTAGACCCACCCGTCCTCGATCTTCAGGTTCCTGCTCATCTCCTGCCCCCTTGCCTGGTCGAGAAAGACCAGATCACCTCTATAGTTGAACTCCCACGCCATGCCGTTTTCAGGAAACTTCGCCGCATCGGTTATCGGAGACCCGGGAGCATCCTTGCCGAGCCCGGTGGCGTTGACCACGAGCGAACCGGGTCTGAGATTGTTGACTATCCTGTCGTTCTGCTGCGGTTCCGGCGCGTGGTGATATTCTACGGGGATTCCGGGGTTGATCTGTGAGTGAATGCGCTTCATCTCCGCAAGTCGCGGCTCACTGCGATTTGTCACAATGATGCGCGAGGGCCACTGATCGGGCGGCTTCTGTTTCATGATGTAGGTAGTAAGCGCGAGCGAGCTGCCGCCGGCCCCCAGCAGACAGAGCTCGCCGCCGCTCTTTTTCCAGTAATCCGCCGGTACAAAAGCTTCCATTGAGAGACCGCTGGTGATCGGATCCTTCGCATGCCCCCGCAGTTGACCGTTCTGTTTCGAAATGCTTGAGATCTCCCCGAGAAGCTCCGCATAGGGGTCGAGGTAGTCGAACTCGCTTCGACTTGCGGAGAGCAGGTCAATCTTGTGGGTGGTCACAAGCCCCCCGAGTGAGAGCGGATCACGCTTCAGGAAGCGAACGATCTCCCGGTAGACCTCCGGATCGTCGTGCCACTTGCAGTCGATGCCTTTGATCTGCACGTCGCCGAAACCGAGGTGTTCGGCCCAACGGGGGAATACTTTCATGATGGAAGACCTCCCGGTGGTCATTCCAATGAAGTAGAAGGTCCTTACCTCAGCCGGCTCGAGCTTTGGGATATTCACAATTCCCCCTCCTATTGCATCTGAGAAAACTCGGCGAGAAGGCCAAGGAGCCGCTCGTACTGCCTGAGTCTCTGGGCGCATATCTGACTGGCGCCCGGGTCCGGGTTTGTCCGGGAACCGGTCTGGACCCAGGTCCGCGCTGCCTCACTGATGTCGGAAAACAGTCCGCACGCAAAACCGGCCAGCAGTGCCGATCCCATCGGCGCTCCGCGGGATCCAACAATCGACACAAACGGCAGGCCCGCTGCGTCTGATTTTATCTGGTTCCAGAGCCCACTCCTTTCCCCGCCTCCGGTGACCCGGACTTCCCGCAATGTGAGTTCAGGAAACAGGCCCCGAATGACCCGAAGATATACCCCATATTCAAGCGCAATACCTTCGAGCAACGCGCGATAGAGATCACCGAGCCCGTGACCCCAGTCGATACCGACCCAGGCGCCCCGAAGGTCGGGGGCCGCAGGCATCACGCGCCCCGAAAGGTGGGGCACAAACAGGGGCGCCGACACCGAGGGCGCTATTCCCGCGGCGAGCTCGCCGAGCCGCTCAAGATCGATTGACCGCTCAGATCCCGCGAGACGGAGTGCCGCCTGGCCGATCTGGTCCCGAAACCAGCTGAGGTTGAGACCTCCGCCATTGACATATGCATAGGGATGCCAGAGCCCCGGGACAATCGACCTCCCGATACCCATGATCCGGTCGACACTGTCCACCCGGAACCTTTTCACCGACGCGGCGAAAACTGATGCCGTTCCGGCCACATCGACGCACAACCCCTCTTCTACCGCGCCGCAGGAGAGAAAGGAGGCGGCGGTATCACCGGAACCCGCAGCGACCGGAGTCCCCGCACGCAGGCCGCAGTTCCGGGCCCATTCGGCGGAGAGCGAACCGACCACTTCGTGAGGATTACGGATCAGGGGGAGCTTCCCCGGATCGACCTTGAACTCGGACGCGAGCGCGAGGTTCCAGCGCGCATGTTCGCTATCGGCGAACCCGGAAAAATGGAGATAGGTGGTATCGATATAGGCTTTGGATGCCGGCAGATCACACATCCGCATTGCCGCGTAACCGCCGGGCTGAACGAAGGCCCTGATCTGCCGGTAGGTCTCAGGGTGCTCATGCTTCCAGTAGAGGATTTTGGGACCGTGATTGAAGCTCGGGGTGTTTCCGGTGCTCGACAGTACGAGGTCTCCGGCGGCTCTGTTCATTATCTCGATGTAGGGCGCGCACCGAGTGTCGAGCCAGGAGTCGTAGGGTGTAAGGTTCCTGCCATCTGCCCCGACGCCGATGATCCCCGCCATCTGCCCGTCGACTGCGATTCCGCAGACTGCCGAAGGATCTATCGATGACTTTTCCACGCACTCGCCGATGGTGCGCGCCACTGAGGCTGTCTGCCGCTCGGGATCCTCCTCAACGGTGCCGGGGTTCGGTCGATGCAGGGAGGAGGCCTCGAAGGCTTCGGCGACACAGGTCCCGTTCTGCGTGAACAGAGCGGCCTTCGTGCCGCCGGTACCGATGTCGACCCCGAGCAGATAGGTATCTCCCATGGCGGCTCTCCAATCAGCTCATTACGAAACCGGACTTCAGTCCCTCGCCACGGATGACCTTCTGCATCGCCTCGTGCGCCTGATCGAGCGGCATCGTCGAGGTAATGACTCCCCGCACGTCAAGCGTGCCTTGCGCAATCAGCCGCAGACAGGTCCGGTACTGCCGCAGACTCTGCCGGCTCGTTCCGGTAACCGTTATCATCCTGTAGTGGATCACGTTCGTGTCGAGGCTCACCATTTCCTGGCCTTTTGGCAGTCCGCCGAAGAAGATAACCCGGCCGTTCATTGCAGCGACTCCGAAGGCGAGCTGCTGGGTGGCGGCAGATGAGGCTGCGGTGATCACGATGTCGGCGCCGCGCCCGGAAGTCAGCTCCCGTATGCGTTCGGTCGGTCGATCCGGGCCGACGGTTTCGAATGATGGGTCTTCGCGCTTGCAGATCTCAAGCCGGGACTCGTTCAGATCGTGTATCATCACCAGTCCCGCTCCGGCGAGCTTGTGCATTTTTGCGTGCATGAGGCCGATCGGACCGGCACCAATCACCAGTACCGAATCCCCCGGCTGAGTGTGGCAGCGCTCGAATGAGTTGTAGACGCAGGAGAGCGGTTCGGCGATCGCAGCCTCCGGGAATGAGACGCTATCGCCTATCTCGACTATGTTACCCTGCCTCACCGCGGCCGCGGGAACAACGAAGTAGTCGGCGAATCCGCCGTCGATGTTGATACCCAACGCCTGAAGTTCGGGGCACAGTTCGGTGTGACCGGAAACGCAATAGTCGCAGACACCGCAACCCATGTTCGGCGCAACAGCCACCCTCATTCCTTCGCGGTAATGCGTCACCTTTGGACCGATCTTTGCCACGGTGCCCGCAAGCTCATGGCCAAGCGTGACCGGCTGAACCGAGGTGCCATTCTTGTACATTCGCACATCGGTGCCGCAGATGAGAGCGGCACCAGCCTGAATCAGGACCTCACCTTCACCCGGTTCCGGCATGGGGAGATCGACAACCCGCAGGTCCTCTTTGCCAAATAGCCTTACCGCTTTCATCCGCGCTCCTTAGTGCACCGCAAGCGTTACAGGTCTCTTCTGTACGATCGACTCATTACCCGCGTTTACCACCGCAACCGCCATCATCCCGTCATACCCGGATACTCGCGGCGCGCTGTCCCGGACTATCGCGTCCACAAAGGAGCGGTCCTCCTCTTCATATGCGTCGATAAAAAGGTTTCGCCAGCTCTTCACCGCCGCACCCCCGATGCGGTTATGAGAGTCGACGACAGTAACCGTGTCATTCTTCAGAGAGCCGACGAACAGCACGCCCTTCGTCCCGAGCACCTCAAGCCGAGCGTCATAGCCGTAGGACACCGATACCGCGCCCTCCACGACTCCCTGCATACCGTTTGCAAATCGGGCGCTCATGACAACGTTGTCGTAGAAATCCGGGTATTCATCCCGCACCTGCGGACAGCGGAAATTGCCGGCAATCGCGTAGACCTCGTCGAACTCGCTACCGGTGAACCAGCGAAGCGTATCGATATCGTGGCTACTGACCTCAGCGAGTGGACCATTGCTCTTACGGATGTCGTACATCCACGGCTGCGGCACACTCGGCCCATGAGTCAGAGACTTTACCAGGACAACATCGCCGATGGCACCGGAACGCACTTCCTCGTAAGCCGCGGTGAAACTGCGATCGAAACGGCGCATGAAGCCGATCTGCAACTTGGTTCCGGCTCGACCGGTTGCATCGATCATCTCGCGGCATTCGGCGCTATTCATCGCCATCGGCTTTTCGCACAACACGTGTTTCCCCGCGGCGGCGGCCTCCACTACTATCCCCCGATGAAGCACAGTGGGAGTCACAACAACAACCGCGTCAACACGGCTATCTTCAAGCGCCGCGCGGTAGTCACGGTAAGTCACCTCAAGGCCGAGTTCGGAAGCCGCAGCCTCGCAGGCATCCTCCACCGGGTCCACCACGCAGACCAGGTGAGCATCAGAAATCTTTCGGGCGAAATTGCGCGCGTGAATCATTCCGGCGCGCCCGGCGCCGATAACTGCCACGCCGATCGATTTCGGTCCCATGCCCCGTCCCTCCGCCTGTCGTTCGACACTAATTACTAATGTATGGGATGATTCTAACGCAATATGAGAAGCGATGTCAATGAAATTCATCAGCATATAGTTAAAGTCAATCGTATTACATACTATACGCTAATCAAAGTGTTAAGAAACAACAGAGTGTGTTAGCGCGCACGTACTTGCGTATTGGAGACACCCGACGCAGGTTTCCCTCCGTCGGGTGTAAATCGTCGCAAATTGGGCACACTACAAATCGAATCTGTCGAGATTCATCACCTTGTCCCACGCAGCTGCGAAGTCCTGCAGGAACTTCTCCTGGGAATCCTCGCAGGCATAGACCTCCGCTATTGCCCGGAGTTGGGAGTGGGAGCCGAAGATCAGGTCGACGCGGGTGGCCGTCCATTTGCGGGCGCCGGTCACACGGTCGTGACCTTCAAACAGGTAATTATTCTCAGACGTTGCCTTCCATTCGGTGCTCATATCGAGCAGGTTCTTGAAGAAGTCATTCGTGAGCGTCCCGGGCCGCCGGGTAAAGACGCCGTGTCCGGTTCCTCCGAAGTTGGTATTCAGTGCGCGCATGCCGCCCACGAGCACGGTCATTTCAGGTGCGGTGAGCTTGAGCAGTTGCGCCCTGTCCACGAGCAGCTCCTCGGCTGAGACTGCGAAGTCGCTCTTCTGATAGTTGCGGAATCCGTCGGCAATCGGCTCGAGGACGGCGAAGGAGGCGGCATCGGTCTGTTCGGCTGTGGCGTCCATGCGTCCGGGAGTGAACTGAACCGATAGTGTGTAGCCTGCGTTTCGGGCGGCCTGTTCGATGGCCGCGCAACCGGCCAGGACGATGAGGTCGGCAAGGGAGACCTTCTTTCCGCCAGACTGCGCCCCGTTGAAGGTGGTCTGGATGCTCCCGAGCGCCTTCAGTACCTTCGCGAGCTGTGCCGGCTGGTTGACCTCCCAATCCTTCTGGGGCGCAAGGCGAATGCGGGCACCGTTGGCGCCGCCGCGCTTATCCGAGCCACGAAATGTGGATGCGGAGGCCCAGGCTGTCGAAACCAGTTCCGATATCGACGGGCCGGATGCAAGGATCTTCTCCTTCAGGGAGGCTATTTCCTCGACATCGATCAGTTTGTGGTCAACTGCAGGGATGGGATCCTGCCAGATGAGCTCTTCCTTTGGGACCTCCGGTCCGAGATAACGCGTTCTGGGTCCCATATCGCGATGGGTCAGCTTGAACCAGGCGCGGGCAAAGGCGTCGGCGAACTGGTCTGGATGCTCGGCGAAGCGGCGGGAGATCTTTTCATATGCGGGATCAAAGCGAAGCGCGAGGTCGGTTGTCAGCATGGCCGGTGCGCGATGTTTTGACGGGTCGTGCGCATAGGGCACAGTACCTGCGCCGGCTCCGCCCTTGGGCGTCCACTGCTTTGCCCCGGCCGGGCTTTTTGTCAATTCCCATTCAAAGCCGAAAAGATTCTTGAAGAAACCGTTGCTCCACTTCGTCGGTGTAGTGGTCCAGGTGACCTCCGGGCCGCCGCCGATCGTGTCATCGCCTTTGCCGGTGCCGAAGCTGCTCTTCCAGCCAAGGCCTTGCTCCTCGATTCCGGCAGCTTCGGGCTCAGGGCCGACGTGCGAGGGGTCACCCGCGCCGTGGGTCTTGCCGAAGCTGTGGCCACCGGCGATGAGCGCAACTGTCTCCTCATCGTTCATCGCCATGCGAGCGAATGTCTCACGGATATCGCGCGCCGCTGCGACGGGGTCGGGGTTTCCGTTCGGGCCTTCGGGGTTGACATAGATGAGCCCCATTTGCACGGCAGCGAGCGGATTCTCCAGATTCCGGTCACCTGAGTACCGCTTATCATCGAGCCACTTTTTTTCGGATCCCCAGTAGGTGTTTTTCTCCGGTTCCCAGGTGTCCTCCCGACCTCCGCCAAAGCCGAAGGTTTTGAAACCCATGGATTCAAGAGCGACGTTGCCGGCGAGGATCATCAGGTCAGCCCAGGAGATCCTGCGGCCATACTTCTGCCTGACGGGCCAGAGCAGTCGGCGTGCCTTGTCGAGGTTGACGTTATCCGGCCAGCTATTCAGCGGTGCAAAGCGCTGGTCACCGTTGCCTGCTCCACCACGTCCGTCGCCGGTCCGGTAGGTGCCGGCGCTGTGCCAGGCCATGCGGATGAACAAAGGACCATAGTGGCCGAAATCGGCCGGCCACCACTCCTGGGACCTGGTCATCAGCCCGCGCAGGTCAGCCTTCAGCGCATTCAGGTCGAGGCTCTTGAACTCTCTTGCGTAGTTGAACTCACAGCCCATCGGATTGGACTGGGAGGAATGCTGGTGAAGAATATCGATATTCAACTGGTTCGGCCACCAGTCCTGGTTCGTCGTACCCGCAGCCGTCGCTCTGTTCTCTTCTTTCATGACGCTCCCCTCCACTCTGTGGATCGATAGCCGGGGCAATACCTCACGTACGCTTCGCCGCGTCTGTGACTGCCCGGCCTTTCATGGATTCCTATTCTATCAAGTCAGGTTTACTCGTCAAGCTGCGGGGTCAGACTTGCTTATCTTTGCACCAATCTACCGGACCACGAGCACTTTGCGGTACTCATCGATGCCGCTTGCCACCACTCGCATGAAGTAGATGCCTCGCGCCACCGCCCGTCCCTGCTGATTTGTGCCGTTCCAGGTTGTCGAATGGTCGCCTGCGGCGAGCTGACCGCGATAGAGGATCGCCACTATATTGCCTGAAAGATCGAAGACTGTGATGGTAACGAGGTTCGCGCTCGGCAATGTATAGTAGAGGCTCGCCTTCTGCCCCTTGTCCGGATTAATGACGTTATTCAGGATGGTGACGTTCGCGCGCTGCGATATCACATGGAGGATTTCGATGGTCCACGGGCGCACGTTCAGATACCAGGTTGGAGAGTTCGCGTCAGTCATTCTTCCATAGTAGAGCGGCGGTGACACGGTCGAGTCCTGGAAGAAGAACTGCAGATTCGCGTGGTTATAGATGTTCGAATTGGAGGATGGTATGACCCAGTTCTCGAGCTGTCCACCGGGGGATACGGGACCGGAGGCCGAATTGTCCGCACCGGTATCCGGATAGGGCACAAGGCCGCTGTAGTTGGATTCATTGAACGGTGGTAGCCACAGACCGTTACTCACGAAGCGCGCCGACGGCCTCGAATCGATCCAGAGGGAGAGGCCATGACCGCCAAGTGCTGCGTTCACGTTTGCCTGGATCGTGATGTTCTGCGGTGCGAGGAACTCGCTCCCGTCGAACTTCGAGATAAGGCCGATTCCGCCGAGCGTCGGGTCACGAATCGTCTGGTCCCACGCATAGACAGGCTCTATCATTCCGGCGCCCGGCGGCCCGAGGCCAACATCGGTTATCCGGTGAGCACTTGAGTAGAGTGAGTGAGCCGCCGGAATCCCGGGCGATCCGGGAGGATTCACGACGGGTGAAGGGGCAACTGTCGGGTTATCCTGCCCTGCGCTCATCGTGATTGTCTCTGGCGTTGCTATGTCGCTTGCGGCGATGGCGGCGGAGAGGTTGAGCAGGATTTCGGTGTATCCGTTTCCGCTGCTGGATACCGGAACAACTGAGGTCACCGTCTGGTTGTTCCCTCCGGAGATGGTGAAATCGACGCTCGTGAGCGCGGTGTTCGTGCCGGCATTCGCATAGACCGGCTCCGAGAAGCGCAGAAAGATCTGCGCCTTTCCGCTGACCGCAAGTGTGTAGGCGATGACCGGACTTGCGTCGTCGGCGGCGACCGCGGTGCCGCCCGGAATGACCACAAGCTGGGCGTTGTTCACCTGATCACGCAACAGGGTATTGTGGGTTATCTGCCAGGTGATTGTAGCTCCGGTATCGAGTTCCGGCCGCTCGTTCAAATTGAGGTAGAATACGCTATCGGCCGGCGTTCCGGTCGTAAACGGGTTCGCCGCGCGCACGGTGTATCCACTGACACTCACCGCGAAATCCGAGAAGTTGTCATTCACGGCCGCAACGCATATAACGCGTATCCGATCGATCTTGCCATCTCCATCGCTATCCTCGGCATAGGAGGCCATGACAGGATCACTCGAG
>Ga0307376_10003517_pt1 | contig 14634 bp, 32 predicted proteins | sample TR2MG_FD_202536 | JGI IMG/M metagenome (GOLD analysis project Ga0307376, IMG submission 202536) | Soil microbial communities from Risofladan, Vaasa, Finland - TR-2 | ecosystem: Environmental > Terrestrial > Soil > Coastal area > Acid sulfate soil | place: Finland: Risofladan, Vaasa | collected...
TTATCTCCATCTGCATATTGTACAGCAGGACCATCTTCTCTATGGCGGTTACCATTGATATACCAGGCTTTATATCCATCTGCAAATTCTACTGCAGGGCCATCTTCTCGATGAAGTTTATCGTTGCGATACCATTCTTTATCTCCATTAGAATATTCTTTCAATCCATTTTTCATAGAAGTTCCAATACTAATTGTTCTTGAGATATTATACCTAAGTTATATATCTCTTTCCAATATTCTTTTTCGGTATATTCTTCATTATCAAGATACCATTGTTTATATCCATCTGCCCATTGTATAGCAGGACCATCTTCTCTATGAAGCTTATCGTTGATATACCATTCTTTATCTCCATCTGCATGTTCAATAGCGGGACCGTCTTCTCTATGAAGTTTATTATTGATAAGCCATTCTTTATCTCCATCAGCATATTCTATAGCTGGCCCATCTTCTCGATGAAGTCCATCGTTGAGATACCAGGCTTTAGTTCCATTAAGATATTCTATACACCCATTTTTCATAACAGTTCCAATACTAATTGTTCTTGAGATATCTTTCCAAGCTTATATAGCTCTTTCCAATAATCCCTTTCTGAATATTGTTCACCATTGAGATGCCAAAATTTATATCCACTTGCAAATTCTACAGCAGGTCCGTCTTCTCTATGACGTTTGCCATTGATAAACCAAAATTTATCTCCATTTGCCTTTTCAATAGCAGGACCATCTTCTCTATGAAGTTTTCCATTGCAATACCATGCTTTACTGCCACCTGCATATTCAATAGCAGGACCATCTTTGCGATGAAGTTTTCCATTGATACACCATTCTTTATATCCATTTGCATTTTCAATAGCAGGACCATCTTCTCGATGAAGTTTACCATTGCGATACCAGACTTTAGTTCCATCTGCACGTTCTATACATTCATCAACATGTATTTTACCCATCGTTATAATATCAAGGTTCATTTATATAAAAGGGATGGTATTTCTAGAGATCAGGTCTGTGTTCTAGAGATCTATAATGTTTAAAGAGAAACTTCTTTATTCTCGAGAAAAGTCCACGAACGATAAGAAGGATTGAAAGGGGGATAATGATTAAGTTTATTGGATTATGACACTGATTGCACATGATATAATATTAAAGGATAATTGTGGGAAAGACAAGAAAGATATATAGTAATAGGGACGAGGAGAGGAACATCGATAAAGGAAACATAACTAAAGAGGGAATCCGATACAATACGATATAATACAATATAATACGATATAATGCGATATAATACAATACGGAGGAGGAGGAGGGGGAGGAGGTTATTAATAGAAGGGGTCCCCCAACCGCAAATTTTTTTTATTTTTTTTTTATTTTACCACAATTTTTTAGTATTTTCCCGCCAAAAACACCAAAAAACCCCCCTTTTCTGCGCGGCCCTCCCCCGGAAATTCGCAAAAAACCCAATAAAAACCTGGGGTTGCCGGGGGGTTTGCAGATTGGATTTTCCTATAAAATTCTGCCAATTCCGCCAAATCTCCTGTGATAGGGGAGATTGGTTTCGTGGAAACATCACTCGATCCTCATTTTCAGACTCATTTCACCTATCCGGCGAGTTCAATTCGCAAAGAATCCAAGCTTGACGCCGTATGGCTTAATTACAAAAAAGTGCGAAAACACCAATGAAAAGTCGGGGTCGTCGTAGGGCTAGCATATTTTTTTCGACGTGTGATTCCCACAATTCCATAATATAATTATAGTATGAAAAATGAGAAAAGCAACCAGTTGAATCTGATGAAAAAGGTGAGAAAACCTATACCTCCTTCTACTAAGGTGTTTAAGGATAAGTCCAAGTATTCAAGGAAGGTCAAGCATAAGGGATAAATTAGATGAGTCATAAATTTTATCCCACCTATCCATCTTTTTTTCCTTAGGGTTAGCAGTTGCGAATCCTCAATGTTTATACGGGGATTTCTGATTTCGTGGTTTTTAACTGGGTTGAGTCATGATTTGTGTAACTTGTTTTAGTGAACGCCCCTGAATCCTATGATATAATATTATAGAAACAATCAAGAACGGAAAGATTATGCAATATATACATATTAATGATGACGGTGACAAGTTTTATTATCGCAATAAAAAGATGACGATTCGTCATCGAGAAGATGGACCTGCTATTGAATATGCAGGTGGTGATAAAGCCTGGTGTATCAATGATAAACTTCATCGAGAAGACGGACCTGCTCTTGAACATGCAAATGGAGATAAAGCTTGGTTTATCAATGGCGAACTTCATCGAGAAGACGGTCCTGCTGTAGAATATGCAAGTGGTGATAAATTATGGTATTGCAATGGCAATCGTCATTCAGAAAAAGAATTCAATGCTAAGATGAACACTTGTAATGGCAAAGAAGTTGTTATCGATGGAAAGACTTATGTATTGAAACTTAAGGATTGAAGTTCCCTGAATCCTGTAGTATAATAGTATTATAGAAACAATTAAGAACAACCAGGAAAGATTATGCAGTATATAATGATTAATGGCGATGGTGACAAGTTTTATTATAGCAATAAAGAGATGACGATTCGTCATCGCGAAGATGGACCTGCTATTGAATATACAAATGGATATAAAGAATGGTGTATCAATGATAAACTTCATCGCGAAGACGGTCCCGCTATTGAATTTGTAAGTGGTAATAAATATTGGTTTATCAATGGTGAACGTCACCGCAAAGACGGTCCTGCTATTGAAGGGGTAGATGGATACAAAGCTTGGTTTATCAATGACAAACAATATTCTGAAAAAGAATTCAATGCTAAGATGAATACTTGTAATGACAAAGAAGTTGTTATCGATGGTAAGACTTACATATTGAAACTGAAGGATTGAAGTTCCCAGAATACTATGCTATAATAGTATTATAGAAACAATTAAGAACAACCAGGAAAGATTATGCAATATATAACGATTAATGATGACGGTGACAAGTTTTATTATCGCAATAAAAAGATGAATATTCTTCATCGTGAAGACGGACCTGCAGTAGAATTTGCAGATGGTGATAAAGTCTGGTGGCTCAATGGTAAACGTCATCGAGAAGACGGACCTGCTGTAGAATATGCAAATGGAACCAAAGCCTGGTATCTCAACGATAAACTTCATCGAGAAGACGGACCTGCTCTTGAACATGCAGATGGATATAAAGACTGGTTTATCAATGGTGAACATTATTCAGAAAAAGAATTCAATGCTAAGATGACCACTTGTAATGACAAAGAAGTTGTTATCGATGGAAAGACTTACATTCTGAAATTGAAGGTTTGAAGTTCCCAGAATCCTATGCTATAATCATATTATAGAAACAATTAAGGAGAACTTATGACAATGGCAACAAAGATGATTAAATCGCGAGAAGTTGAATCCTATAAGAAAGAGCTTATTGCTATACTTGAGGATCAAATCGAATCCATTGCGATGGATATGGATAGTGAAGATGAATGGGATAAACTGGATATGGCAAATATGACCGGTTGGGTCAGCGCTTATTCAGTCCTCGTAAAAAAACTTAAATCCGGAGAAGTATGAAAATCATAGGTAACCTCTAAGAATGGGATTTGAGGAATTAAAGGATTCTCCTGACTGGTTCGTAATACTTTGATTCGGAATTGTCTTGGACTTCCCCAGGGCTTATGGGTAGGGGGAAGTCCAAGACCAAAACAAGGGATTGAGGTTCCCTGAATCCTATGACATAATCATATTATAGAAACAATTAAGTAAGGAAAGATTGTGCAATATATTGAAATTAATGACGATGGTGACAAGCTTTATTATAAAGATAAAATGATGTATGTTCGTCATCGAGAAGATGGACCAGCTATAGAACATGCAGATGGATACAAGTCTTGGTTTATCAATGGTAAACTTCATCGTGAAGGTGGACCAGCTATAGAATATGCAAGTGGAACTAAAGCCTGGTATATCAATGGTGAACTTCATCGAGAAGACGGACCTGCTATTGAATATGCAGATGGATATAAAATCTGGTATCTCAATGGTGAATGTTATTCAGAAAAAGAATTCAATGCTAAGATGAATCCCCCTACTTGTAATGGGAAAGAAGTTGTTATCGATGGCAAGACCTACACCCTAACTTTAAAGGATTGAGGTTCCCAGAATCCTATAGTATAATAGTATTATAGAAACAATTAAGGAGACGTTATGTTTGATAAAATACAATTGAAAGATGAGATTCGGGTATTGCGGGAGACGATTAGTCGGCTTGAAGACGCAAGTGAAATCCTTGAGGATAGCCTTCGCATTAGTTCTAAGCAAAATGAAGGAATGCGCAAGGAAATTATTGGAACGATCAATAAACTTAACAACACCATTATCAAGAGTAAAACTCTCTTAGGCACTAAGCGTTCGTTTCTTCAAAGCATTATTAACGGCGAAGAAAATATTAAAGCTTGGGCTTCCCAGAATCCTATAGTATAATAGTATTATAGAAACAATTAAGAACGGAAAGATTATGCAATATATTGAAATTAATGATGATGGTGACAAGTTTTATTATAAAGATAAAAAGATGTCTGAACGTCATCGCGAAGATGGTCCAGCTGTTGAATGTGCAGATGTATATAAAGCATGGTGGTTCAATGGTAAACTTCATCGAGAAGATGGACCAGCTATAGAATATGCAGATGGATATAAAGCCTGGTATATCAATGGCAAACTTCATCGAGAAGATGGACCTGCTGTAGAATATGCAGATGGAACTAAATTATGGTATATCAACGATAAACGTCATAGAGAAGATGGTCCTGCAATTGAATTATCAAATGGATACAAAGAGTGGTATATCAATGGCAAACAATACTCTGAAGCAGAGTTCAATGCCAAGATGGAATCATGCGATGGTAAGGAAGTTGTCATCGATGGCAAGACCTACACCCTAACTTTAAAGTATTGAGGTTCCCAGAATCCTGTAGTATAATAGTATTATAGAAACAATTAAGCAACCCAAGGAAATATTATGGCTCGTTATGTTATTCCGTACACCCAAGTAAAATCAACCTATCAAGAGATTGTTAAAGATTATCGTAAGGATATGGTTGAAGAAGCAACTGAATGTGTTGAACAGGGGGATTTAGAGTCTGCAATGTCCTGTTTGAAATCGATTCCCCGTGACATCAGTATTACACCGCTGTCCGTTAAGGAAATATGTGAATACTCGATATTCTGTGTTCCTGCTGTTCTCGAAGATATTGATAGTTACTTCCCTGAAAGAATGGAAGAACGCCAACTGCTCATCGACACAGCGAAAATTTCCATATTGGGCGTACCTATGCTTGAAGAAGGAGAAGTGGTTGGAATGATTGATTTTCATTTCAAAGTAAATATGTTAGAGTGGTAGTTCCCGGAATACTGTGCTATAATAGTATTATAGAAACAATTAAGTAACCAAAGGAATGAAATGAATAAACGACATGGTGGACCTTACGATCGCGGACGCGTAGATAGCTGGTATCGCAGACCTTATAACCCTCACTTCTTCAAAGGAGCAACCTATAGCTCTGATGAAGTAAAAATGGCAGATATGACTGCGCAGGAGATTGCTGAATACACTAAAGGCTATAACGAAAACGAAGCAGCGGACAATCATAAGGATTGAGGTTCCCTGAATACTATGCTATAATAGTATTATAGAAACAATTAAGTAACCCAAGGAACAACGTGTCTAACAAAACTGATTCATGTCTGAAAAAACTCGACGAATTACCCACTCGCTTTACCGCTGCTGAACTCTGCGCTGTAGCAGATGTATCCACCGCATTGGTAAACGGTATCCTTTCTAAGGAAGTGGCTAAAGGTACTCTGAAGAAAAAGAAGAACGGTCGCGGATTTGAATACACCAAAGTAGGTGATTTCAAAGCATCTCCTGAACGTTCTGCTTGTTCCATTCCGGTTAACGAACGTTTTAAGTTCATTCAGGACTTTACGGAAATGGTCGGAACTGGTGCTATTCCTTCTTTGTTATTGACTGGACAGGCTGGTGTAGGTAAAACCCATTCCGTTCTCGAAGCCTTAACAGGTTTGTGTATGGTTGAGGGTGAAGATTTCAGGGTAATTAAAGGACATTCTTCTGCATTGGGTTTATATAAGGCTTTACATGATAATCAAGAAGGTTTGACTATCTTTGATGATTGTGATTCTTGCTGGAAAGATCCTATTGCTTTGAACATCCTTAAAGCAGCTTTGGATAGTTATTCTAAACGTTGCATCACTTGGAACAGTCTCGCAGCAGAACGTTCTGGATTGCCAGAAACGTTTGAATTCAAAGGTCAAATCATCTTCATTTCCAATATGGATGCACGTAAGATGGACCCGGCTGTTGTTTCCAGGACTGTCACTTGTAATCTTACCATGACAAATGATGAGATTATCGATCGCATGGAAGGTATTGCATCGGACATCGAACAACAAACCTCTATGTCTGCTAAGGAAGAAGTAATCGGTTTCCTGCGCGAAAATCAAAGTAAGTTCACCGGATTGTCTTTGCGTACGTTTATTCAAGCTTGTCGCTTCCGTCATTCTTCCGAGAATTGGCAAAACATGGTACTCTGGACCCTCGCAGAGGGTTGAGAGTCCCGGAATACTATGCTATAATAGTATTATAGAAACAATTAAGGAGAACTTATGTATACACTTAGACTTGATGATAAATTTTTAGATGCAAAATCAGGCTGGCTAGGGCTTCCTGTCTTATCTGCAAAACCAAAGGTGTTTTACTCTGACTTAGAAGAAGCCGAAATGGTTCTTGCAGGTATCAAACAGCGGAATAAAATTGATGTGGAAAAGGAAACTGCAGAATTAAAAAAGATCCAGCACCAAAAAACCTTGTTAGAAAATAGAATCGCCAAATATAAAGCTCTTCTTTTATATAAGGATACAACCCCACATGGAGAGGTTGTAAAACTGGAAAAACATCTAAGACGTGCCAAAAGCGACCTTGCCAGCTGTAACCATTATAGACTCAGTCAAAAGGAAATAGACGCTATGGTCAATATACAAAGGGCAGAGGTTGTAAAGATTGTATTTGAAGTTCCCTGAATCCTATGCTATAATAGTATTATAGAAACAATTAAGTAACCAAAGGAACATATGAACACCCTCACACAAAAAATCCAACTCAAAAAAGAAGTTATTGAATTCGTTGAAATGAATCAATTTACCCTGGCTGAGAACGCTTTGAAGAAGTTAATCAATTTAGAACTTTCCCAACCCCAACGTGCACTTGGTGAATTGCCTAAATTGAAACCTCGATTGACACCTGGAGCGGAAATCACTCTCAATTCTAAAACTCGACCGATGTATATGATTGGTAAGAAAGCCACCATTGATAAGGTTAACCGTTCCACTGTTACCGTATCCTTTGCTAAGGGTGTGAACACAGGACGCTTCGGACACACGGGTGTTCGGATTCCTCTAAGCCTCATCGAAGGATATTAATATGAATAAACAACAAGATCTAGTAAGAGCCTTATACAGGTTGCCTTTACAAACCGAAAATCAGTTAATATATAACACTTTTGGGTATGTCAGGGGGTTTCATACAGGCTCAAACAAAAAATACGCAGACCTTCTCCGTAGGGCTTTGGTTTCTGGAAAGATTGCCAGGACAGAGCTTAATATCCAAAACAGCCAAAGTAAGTTTTATTACTACATCCCCAGGTCTTGAGGTTCCCTGAATCCTATGATATAATAGTATTATAGAAACAATTAAGTAACCAAAGGAAAGATATGAAAAGTTATAAAGACATTAAAGCAAAAGTATTATGGAACTGGGATAACGAACGGAATCCTGGATGTAGTTTTCTCCCTGGAGACCGTGTTCGAATCTACTGTTCATACGCAGGAAACAAAAAACTTAATGTGAAGATTAACTCCAAAGAAGTAGGAACGGTTATCGCAGTTAGTTCTGGTTCTCCTGGAAAAATTCGTGGAACCTATAAACGCATGTTTACCCGTTACTTCGTTGAATTTGATGACGGCCAGGTATTTGGTGAACACAGCCATTTCATGAGAAAGGTTGCTACACCTGAATGGAGCGCTTGATGAAAACTATCGTAGTAGATGATATTCAATATGACATCGAAGTAAAAATCTGGGAGGCATCTGTATATGGTGATAAGCGGAAAGGAAATCAATTCCATTTTATGGTCGAACACCCAGATCTTGTTGAGATGGGTATCATTGAATACGATGAATCTATAAGCAGACTGGAAACGAAGAAACGTAAATTCTTTAAGGATTTGTTTAACTTCATCGCATTGGAAGATCTCCATATCCATTACAACAGTATGAAAACATCATACATTCGGGAGGATAAGACACTTCCACGGTCTGCTGAAGTGGTATGGTCCCACCAGCAAGCTTCCTGGCGTCTCATTGACAATAATACCAAAAAGGTTATTAAACCTTATGGTATTTATAATAACGACCGTAAGATCATGGTTATTGTTACCATCACAAACGATCACATCAGACGGCAAGAAAAGATCTTCCAATGCGAAAGTAGAATCAAACAATACGAAGAAGCAATCCAATTAAATCTGAGAAGCATTGACAACCATAATGTATCAATCGCAGAAAAATATAAACTTATAGAAGAAAAAAAGAACGAGATAGAGAATATAAAGAAGGGATATTCCCAGAATAAACCTGTATAATAATATTACAGACAATTGAGAAACAACAAACAATAAGGAATTAAAATGACTCAAATGACTAAAATCGTAGATATGAAAGACCGTGAAATCGAAGTAACCCTCTTGGCTGAAAACGTGGCTAAACACGTAACCAAGACCGGAAACGTTGATTACCGTGTACGTGAAAAGACCACTGGCATCTGGAAGTTCGCTCACCAGGCTCGCTTTGATGGATTGGTTAAGCGCTTCGGCTCTGTTGAAGCAGTGAGTGATCGCTACCTCTCTCCGCTCGAAATTGCGGTTGTGACTGCGGTAGATGGACACCCTTTGAAATACCTTGTGGAAAAGCAACCCAGGGTGACTAAGAAGACCAAGGTCAAAGCTGAGAAGCCGGCTAAGACCTCGAGTAAAAAAGTCTCTGTAGAGCCGGTAGTTACCTCCAGCGAACCGGTACGTGATGCGAAGGGTCGTTTCTCTAAGAAACCCGAACTCGTCATGGCATAAGTTTTATGTGTGGACCTGGGTTTTGTTTCTATTCCCTTGGTTGCCCAGGTCCACACCCCTTTTTATGAAAAGCCCCTGTACAAATAAATGTGCCCTGGATAGAGACAATATGTGTATGGGTTGCAAACGTTCAGTAGATGAAATCAGGTCTTGGATCCTTCTCCCTAAAGAAGAAAAAGAAAGAATCCTTAAAGAACTCAAGACCCGTGTGTTAAAGGACTATAGCAAGTGACGTAACGTCAAACCACAACTGAACATGTTTCCCTTTAGGTCCTTCTGCGGAAACAACCTTGAAACTGTGACCATTATGTTTGGTCACAGTTTCCCTTTTTATAAAGATGTCATTGGGGTTTTGTGTTTGAAAGAAGATAGAGAGTGCTCGATTGATCTCCCCAGCATCGTTAATAACTATAGCATTGTCTCTATGTGACCCAATAGGATGGATAGGTTGTGCCACAGGTGTAGATTCCGGCGGTGAAACTAATGAAGCCTTCGGTGGTATGGCTTCTTTCACAGTCTGCTCAGGTGGATTCTCAGGAGGATTCTCAGTTTCGAGAATTTGCATTTTCTCAGCTTGTTGTTTTTCCCAGCCTGGCCTGCGTCTTCTAACACCCCGTTTCTTTGTTGTTGTTTTCTTTTCTGTAGTCATATCAATACTTATTTCTAATTTGGGTGATAGTCCCGTAATTTTTACCTATAATTAAGGTATGAAAATTAACCAAAACGAGGCAGTGGGGTTCATGCTATGAGTAAACCCACGTCATCTATGTGATTGAGATTCCCTGAATCTTATGCTATAATCATATTATAGAAACAATTAAGGAGAACTTATGAAAAGAACATGTTCAGTGTGCGGAATTGAAAAAGATGTGGTGGGATTTGAATTTAGTGATAAAGGTAATAGTGAAGATCAAATAACCAGGACTAATTGCAAATCTTGCTATGAAATGCCCTGGGAGGATATGCAGGCCCTTAGTGAAGAAACCAAAGCTAAACGAAAAGAATACCTTGAATCCCCTGAATATAAAAAGGAATGTCGTTACAGGGAAATGATGGGCGCATCTTTATCGAAAGAAGAATTGATAGAATCTTTGTCAAAACTTCCAGATGGTTCCAGAATCGTAATTACCCAATCTGGTTTCTATGCACAAGGCGGATTTGCATATTTTGAAGAAACTCCAAGACCTTATAATATTTCTGAAATGCATGATGTTTATTCTATAGGGTATTCCGAACAAGATTATTGAGGTTCCCTGAATCCTATGCTATAATAGTATTATAGAAACAATTAAGAACAACCAAGGAATAAAATGAACAACGAATTGAATAAATTAAGTGAAATGTTAATCGAACAAGGAATTGTAACTGAAGCAGAATTGAATCTGGTGACTCAAATTAACGGTTACAGTATGGAGACATTAAATCAGATACTTTATGCTCGTACTGGCTTCAAAAGTTTTGAACAGTTGGAAGATTGAGGTTCCCTGAATCCTATGCTATAATAGTATTATAGAAACAATTAAGAACAACCAAGGAATAAAATGATTACGTTTAATAAAAAAGTCGCAAAAGAATTGGCCGAACATGCAGCGCAGGTTGCCTTTGAATACCCCCAGTTCAACGAGTGTTATGAAATTATCGATGATTGGATGCGTTGTCCCACACCTGATGGTAAACGTCTTCCCTTCGATGGAGACGAACTTCAATACGCAGCAAACATTGCTTTGAAGCATAAGAGTTTGGGTTATCAGGGGGCGATTGATGCTGTGGAGAAGGAGTTAACACGATGAACAAAACCGGAACTACCTATACCCTTGAGAACCTTCTTGACGCATTGGCTGATAAGGGATTTGACTCAGAAGAAGCTATTAGTTACTTCGTAAATTCTATGGAAATCTCTACGGAAGTATATAACGAAATTCTCTCTGAAGCAGATGAAATGAACGATGAATAAACTTGAGATGAAATATCTCGTAGATAATATTAAGGAAGAAATATGGGTATTAAAATATCGGTCGGATATTTCCTGTTGGGTTGCCCATAAGATTAACTCTAAAGGTGAATTAAGTAAGTCATACAAGCATATTCACGGTCCCACTAATCATCAATTCGTCTTCCATTTAAAAAAGACCTTTAAGAACTATACTATGTATGATAATCTGGAGCAAGCAGCGTTTGACAACGTGTCCTTTTTCCTGTAGGTTCCCAGAATCTTATGCTATAATAGTATTATAGAAACAATTAAGGAGAGCTATGTCTGTGATAAACCAAAACCATATTGATGATTTAGAAGACAATAAAGCTAAGTTGAATTTACCTGACTTTGTTTATAAATGTTATGGTGATGGATTTACCAAACGGAAAATCGTCGGATATAGAAAGCGTTCTACCAGGTATGATTTGGTCTTTGAAGACTTAGAAAATGGAAAATTATATTTAGAAGAAAGCGATTATATTAAAGTAATGATTAAGAATGGATTCTACACAAAACAGGAAATATATAAAATAAGTCAAGAAAATCAAAACTATTTTTATAATGGTTCTTGCTGTGATACTGATAATGGTATGCGAGTCTATCAAATTGTTGAACAAGATGACCTAACATACCCCGAAGAAACTTATTTTCATAATCCAGAGAATGCAATTTCCGAAAAAGAGTTTTTAAGTAAAGTTCCAAATCCCAAAACAAATTATGATTGGTGGGGATGGAATAAAAGCATAGATATAATTTTTGGATATAACTTTAACCTAGATAGACACGATTTTTACGAAAGATGAAAGTTTGTTGTAACACCAGACTTAAAAAAATGGAAAATTATATTTAGAAGAAAGCGATTATATTAAAGTAATGATTAAGAATGGATTCTACACAAAACAGGAAATGTAATATGAGTAATAGTAAACAGAAAGAACAGAAGACTCTGAATAAAAACTGCAGTAAAGCAATCGAAGATATCTTTGAAGAATTAACAAAGGTTACATATCAATGTGAATCTTATGATTCAGGTGAGAATCAGTTCACATGGGAAGACCTTCAGGAATTCCATCGCACTCTCTCCCTTCTCAAATCTATCAATAAAAAGTAAGTATGAGTAGAGTAAATAAATTTGATGCGTATTGGCAGTTAGTCAGAGTTGATGCGAGGGAATATAAAGACGTTCGTCAGAAGGTTTTATTAGTTACATCCTTTCTTGGGTCACATCCAAGCTATGAGAACGCTCAAAGGGTTCTTAATTGGGCGAAGATGTCTCGTGTGGCTTATCGTGATAAAGATAAACAACAATACTTCGATGTTCTTATTGATTTTATTGATAATGGGGATTTCAACGAGAGTGTATTGGAACTAGCGTCTCCAGTCGTTTATAGCGATAGAGACTTGCTTAGGGTCTATAACGATCTAAAGAAACGTAAGAACGATTTCCAACATGGTGGTGTGATGCCAAAAGACCAAGCGGAGTTTATGGTTAAGCTTGAAGATGAGATGAAGACTAGAGAATCGGATTGAAGTTCCCAGAATCCTATGATATAATAGTATTATAGAAACAATTAAGTAACAAGGAATAAAATGAAAGTATATAGAGTACCTGTAAATTTAAACATTGCAATATCTGTTGAAGTAATGGCTGACAGTGAAAAGGAAGCCCTTGGTAAATGTGGTATTGATATGAGTAATTACATTCAAAATCTACTTCAAAACGATTTACACGAGAACGCTGATGATGCTGTAGTAGGTATTGACATCGATGATTACGAAACAGAAACCTTTATCTATGACATAGAGTTAATTGATGACAATGCCTAAACATGAGAATATGTACAAACTAGTTCTCTCTGAAACCCAGCTCAGAGTTATAAAAGCAGCCACTGACCTATACAGCCGTGTACAGATTGGGCAAATCAATGAAGCCTTGGAGCTTTTACCATTAGATATAAAAAACTTTAACTACGGAGATTGGCAAGATTTCAGATTAAATGTTCATAAAGGATTGGCACCCTTCACTATTCAAAATGTGGATGGGTATAGTTCTAACCTGGGTATTCATAATGCATTGACTCCAGACTCTGCAAGGGTCTCTTATGACATTCACCAAGTGGTAAGGTATCAGCTCAAGAAGGATTCTGCACCCCCTTTAGAATTACCATCTGGTGGAACAGTTGATTGCTATCCTGCAATGAAGACCTCTACAGAACAAAACTTACCTACAATTTCCCCATTGCTTCCAGAGAAAAAGAAGGTATAATGAAAACATGAACAGAACAGACAAATTCCTATATATCACAAACGGGATGGGTTTCCTATCCTTCCTTCAATATTTCATCCGCACCTTGTTTTATTACAATGGCCGTCTTCTCTACATGATTGATAATGAGTACGAGAATGTGCAGCGACTTGAAGGACTTATCAACAATATTCCATTACATAGGACAGACACCTAAGGGTAGCGTCCTTCCAGGAATCAATCCAGATGCCGTAAGGCTTAATTCCGGGCCTTGTTAATTCAGCCAAGGCCCGGCTTCTTTTTATATGTTTGAGGTTCCATGAATCCTATGATATAATCATATTATAGAAACAATTAAGGAGAACCTATGACAAATAAACAAAAAAACAAAGCTGTAATCGAATTCGTAAAATCACTCGGATATATGTATCATCGGACTTATACTCATACTTTTCGAAATGGCGAAGATTATAAATTAAAATTCTGCTTTTTAATAATTCCAAACAAACCTGGCACTAAAGACATGGGATATTCCTATCCGACACGTTCGCAAATGATGGAATTATCTTTTAAAGTTGAAGAAAAATTCCAGGAATGGAAAGCTGTAAACCCACAATCAAACGATTTAAGAATCTATCGTAAGGTTTGAAGTTCCCTGAATCCTGTAGTATAATAGTATTATAGAAACAATTAAGGAGAACCTATGAAAGAATTAAAAGGTAATGCGTATATTTACAACAATTCATGTTTCAGTTGCAATGTAGTCATTGTAAGAGAAGCTGAAAAATTACAAAGATTTGGAAAAGATAATATCTTGCTGACACTAGATCGATATTTTCACAGCAAAGGTGTTTGGAAAAAAGTAGATTCTATGAAAGAGTGGCGATTCACTTTAGATGAAGATTGCTTAGGTGACAAGATCCCTGAAGAATTGTGGAAGGATGTTTTAGTAGATTGAAGTTCCCTGAATCCTATGATATAATCATATTATAGAAACAATTAAGGAGAACCTATGAAAGTATTGCCATCAAAATATTTACCAGAAGATGAAATCCCTAAGGGTTGGAGACTGTTTATCTATGAAGCCTGGGGTGATATCAATGCGCTGAAGAATGGTATCGTTGTCTATAGTTTCGATGAGATTTATGAAGTTGCAGAAGAATATGGTATTAAGGTCCCGGAATATTGCTTCGTTAAGGATTT
>Ga0307376_10003519_pt1 | contig 14632 bp, 17 predicted proteins | sample TR2MG_FD_202536 | JGI IMG/M metagenome (GOLD analysis project Ga0307376, IMG submission 202536) | Soil microbial communities from Risofladan, Vaasa, Finland - TR-2 | ecosystem: Environmental > Terrestrial > Soil > Coastal area > Acid sulfate soil | place: Finland: Risofladan, Vaasa | collected...
ATCTTGTAGATTCTCAGTAACTTGTCAGAGGTGTTCTTTATGTAAAGAAAATCTCCAGCCACATTCGGGTCAATATTGTAGACCACCGAATAAGCATCCCCATCATGTGAAGAGTGAGCTTCCATTTTTATACACGCAGCATAGTTCAGCGCGAATCCATTCTCTGCAACTCTTTGCGGCGTTCCGTTCGCATCATTAACAGTTGGCATATCAGCCTCCTACGTCTTCATCGTTTAAGTGTGTGTCAGTTGCCAAGTACAAGTGATATTCTATTTTCTTTAGAGTGGTAGAGATGGTAATTAACAACTGTTTTACATCCCTATCATCGGTAGTAAGCGCACCGCGAGTACCAACAACAACATTCTGTGCATTGCCATCAGCACCCTCACCCTGAATAACATCACTCTGTGGGCTTATTCGTGCGCTCACGGGTTATCGACCTTTGCGCCATTGATGTGAATGGATGCCGTACCATCACAATATCCCTGTATCGTATCGCCAGGCTTCAGCGACTGCCATGTGTCGTAGTCAATGTTCTTCCCCGCAGGTACTTCCCATTGAGTCGTGCCACTCACAAGTACGTTGGCAGTCCCGGCAGTATCGCCGCTAGGCACAAGGTAGAGATGCCAATTCAATCTAGTCGTTTCGCTCTGGTTTACCACTGTGATTGACCGTATCTGAAAATACTTTGCACCAGGACATGTATACAGTGTCGTCAGAACATTTGGCAATAGCTGCCGTACTGCGTTGCGCCCTATGCTCATTCGTAACCTACCATCAGTGCAAATTCCCTGCCCTCATCCTCTACCTTTTGAATCAGTAGATAAATGGATGTGAGGTCTATCGGGCCACCTGATCCACCAAGCACACCCAAAAGCCTTGTAACATCTGACTCAAGCTGATTAACCCCCTGATAGATGTCATCAAAGTTCTTGTCAGTGGCTTGGTCTTTCGACTCCTGGTTTCTACCACCGGCAATGCGTTGGGGCTGTAGTTTTGATCTGCTAGGCATTAGAATGGCCTCAGAAATGAAAATCCTGCATTGCGTACCACGTCATTGAACAGATTCACAGCGTATGCCGTAACATCTCCACTGTATATCCTGAAGTCAAAAATGTCGCTACCAATCCCGTTCACTATCAAGTCTGCTGCCATAACCAAATTGGTAACGTAGCTCAACGTCCATGTCCCGCTGGTGCCATAGTCAGTTAGTGCGGGAAGTGCAGGAACTGTTATTCCGGCAGTGCGCCAGAAGATGACTGTGTACGCCCCGGCAATTGCATCATTTCCAAGAGCAAGCGCGGCATTCAACTGCATACCACTTTCAGCCCTAGCATCAGGCCCAGTTACCGCAGTAATGTCTCCATCAAGGGTGTTCTTGCCAACGCGCTCGTACAGTAATGCTCGACCACCACCACGGGACAGCCAATATGCTGGTGTGGCAAGTGCCAATTCTGCCGTGTGCTCAGTCATTGTGCGGTTTGAAACACTGCCCTCGTTTGGCTCTGACAATAGCTCGTGGCGACGGCCCGTAATCTGTAGTTCAGAAGCGGTTCCCTTAATCACATACTGGATGCGATTCCCCTCTACTCGGCTACCGCTAAACACAACGCTACCATTCTCAGGAAAGTCGTCAGCCGTTGCTGCGGGTGTAATCTTTTCGCCATCAACGTATGCGTCGAGTATCAGTTCCTGTGCATCTCTAAGCCCAGTAGCAGTATACCCAGCCTCTCCACGCTTGCTTGGGCTTTGTGGTCGAATGTATGTAAAGCTCACGTTGTCTTTGAGTGTTACATTCTGTTGGTCTGAGCTAATAACCTCTTCGGGACAATGCTTTTCCCAGACGATCTCAGTGTCATCCACGTCTTCCTTATCCAACCACGGAGGCTCAAGGCTGGCAATTCTATCGAACGTGTCGAGTTCAAATATCCCGCCATCCCTGTCAATTATCAACGCCCGTGGCACCTTGTAGTCATCCACGATTGGCAGAGCACCCCAGTTGATTTCTGGCTCAACCCAGCTATCGCCACTACATTCATTCCATCCCTGACCCTCAGACACCTCTGTTGCGAATCTCAGGCATCCCTTTGTCTCTGTGTAGTTTGTCTCGGTTACTGTGATGTAGGCAACCTTAGTCTCGGTATCGGTGTTGCCAATATCATCCCATACCGTGAGGGCTACCGTGTATACGCCAGCACGCTTGTACACATGCGTAGGATTCTGGCTATTGCCGTAGAACCCATCCCCGAAATCCCAATACCATTTGATAATCACGTTTCCACCGTCATCGCTAGAATCAGTGTATACGACGGTAAGCGGTTTATTTCCGCTAACAGGTAGTCCGCTATAAGCTGCATTAAGAGGCATTCCATTTCAACTCTCAAACAATTGCGGCCTCATGGCATCCTATCGCATAGCCGTCGCCATCGTTTGGACGATCAGCTCCTGCAATATCAGTTGCACCGGCAGATACCGGGACAATGCCACTATCTGACAATTTGGATGCCGCATATACGTAACCACTCAGGTCTGTGAACACCACCGACAGCGGCCTGTTGCCAGCCAGAGGCGTGCCAACAAAGTCAGCTCCAAATGCACCGTTCTTGAGAAATAGAAACTTCGCATTTGCTTCTGCTACAGACTGAAACTCATCAGTATCAACAACGCCATGTGTCGGATCGGTTACGCCAACACCAGTAAGCGTGCCGTCATGGTCAGCACAGTTGATATACAGGTTTCCGGGGTGTATGTTGAAATTCTTCCCACTCTTGGCAACAACAACATTGCGAATAGTACAGCCGTCTATCCATGCGCTGAAGGCAGCATATGCGGGTGAAGCCATCTTCGCACAGTCCCATATGGTAATGTTCTCAATTATCTTCTCCCCAACAATCCCGCCAGTGCCGCTGCTGTGCCATCCAAACCCTTCTCCTCCAGCGTTCCAGATTTTCATGTTCGATACGACCACTTTTGATGTATCAACATTTGCAATCACAACACCAGAAGCGTCTAGTCCGGCATAGCATTTGACTAAACAGTTTTTTGCTACATTCATGCCGCCATTGACAGATTGTAGCAATAACGCAGTATCATTTACTGCACTAACATCAATCCAAAGCCCGTCCACTGTATATGTCCCAGTATTGCCTAGTGCCGATCTCATCGCAAGCCCACCAGTTCCAGCAGGGCATGTTAGCTTAAACCCCTTCGTTGGGTCTCCTTGGTGTGAGTCAGCGAAAGGACAAATGAAGGTTATGGCATGAGCAGCAGAATTCAGCCCACCAAGCGTAGACAACTGACCGCTCATCGTAGAGTGCCCAACCTGAGTAACAACGTAATCGTTTAACATTGGGTTATCGTTGGCAATGAGCCACACCCAGAACGCATACGGGTCTGTATGCACTCCACCGGCACCAAATGTGGTATTTACGATAGCCACTATGCTGCCACCCAGTAGTAGTACCACAGTTTGTACCCGCCATGCTTCGTAGGCGAGTACATACCAATAACACCCAACTCGGGGTCTATCTTCTCAATCTCAGTCTGTACTGCATCTGCCCCCGTAGATGAATCAATGGCTAGGTTCTCAATGCTCCACGAGTGGCCATTAAACGTCCTGATAGCTGGCTCATCAGTCAGCGCGTATATCAGGCTACTCCCCTTGTACGCAATGCTCTGCCAACCAATGACGCCAATATGGCCATCAGCAAGTATGGCCTTGTTGAGCTGATAGACTACCTCGCCTATGCTGTTGTTCCCCTGATCCACGCTGTTATTCAGCGGCAACGTGTAGGTCTTCCCCACACAAGTTATCATAGCAATGTTTGGGAACGGGAATATGTGCCGAATCGGGGCATCCAAAGTCTCTTTCTGAATGTCATCACGATAGTACCCTGCGGTGAACTTCTTATCACCAACTTGGCTGTAGTACAGTTCAGGCTCATCTCGTGTTGCTGTAACCAAAAATGCGGGGTCGGCAAGCACAATGTCTGGGTTTGGCAATGGCTTGAAGAATCTACGTGGACGATACAAGTCCTTCTCGCTCTGTCTGCGATCACCAAGACTGGTCCGAGCAACTGCGCCAGAATAGTCCAGTACTGTGTCGTTCCACACCCTGTAGAAGTTGTTGGCCGCAGCCTCTATCGTACACGCCTGTGCAGCCCACGCCTCACTCACTGCCGCATACATCGTGTTCACGCCAACATACTCATTCAAGTACGTGTACCCACCGTCGGCTCTGAACAGCGTCTTCCCAACATCAGTGGCAAGGAAGTTTCTCGTACCAGCCGCTCGGGTAACAACTACCCCAGCCTGACTGCACTGGAGAACATCGCCATGTCCAATTGCCACCTCTAGCGTAGCATCGGCACCAAACCCAGCTCCGATAGTAACATTGTTTGCATCGGTGTAACCGGAAATCGTAGCAGTATTTCCAGCCAAATCAGTAAGCTCACACCCAACATCGCCCCTGACATACTCGTTGTCATTTGCACCAGCTATGGTTGCTACACCAGCCACAGTCGTGTCTATCGTAAATGCCTTGGCAATCGGGACATCAGCAGCCCAAACAAAGTCTGCCGGGTTGTTCCCAAGTCCACCAAGCTCTGGACTCACGCCACCACTGTTCTCGCCTATATTGTTTGTCCTGTAGAGCGGAAAGTGTGTTACTTCCTGAACCCCATCAGGGACAGTCATGGTGTTCAAACCATTCCCTACAATGTGGCTCACAGCAAGGTCATCGCCTATCTCTGTAGCGTGGTATATTGCCGTGTAGTCCTTCTCAACGTCAGGCTCCAAACATGTACCACTTTCAAGGACTAGTTCAACACCATCGCTGATCCTATCCCTGTTCCCTGTCCCTGTTATCCTTGCACAGCTGTAGATGTATCGATACCCGTAAATTAGAGTAGCAGTCTCAACAACATCGAGGGCAATTACAATTGGCACAGAGAAATTGATGCGATACATGTAGTAGAAGTCATCGTCCAAAACTATCCTGAACATCCCACTAGGACTGGCGAGAACAACCTCAGTGTCAAACGCTGCCATGTGGCTTGTGCCAGAGGGGTCAACGCTGTTGAGGTTAAGCACCTCTATAAACTCAGTGATTCTCTCATCACTCACATACACCGATGTGTCAAACATCCAGCATATCAAACCACGCTCGGGGTGATGAACGCGAGTGTTGAACGTCCCGGCTGGTAATGCAGCGTCAGTATATTCCTTGCTCCCAGGTCGCACCTCAGACCATTCACGGAAGTCTATGAGGTTGATGTTCCTTGCGCTATGCCTATTGCCAATCTCTGAGGAGGGAATACCCTTCAGCATCCCATAGAACTCTGTTTGCGTCTTGGCTACAAGGCGCTCGGCAGAGGCCTGATCTCGTGGCTGCTTCAGTTGAGTCTTACTCATTAGCTACCGTATCCAGTATCCATATTGGGGTACTGCTGGTATTCTGCACGAATAGGGGTGTAGCCGAGAGAGGACTGCGCCCCACGGTTAAGCTCCTTGCGAATCATCTTTGAGAAGTACTGTATAGCAGACTCTTCCTTTCCAGTATCGCCCAAGTCCTCACTTTTAAGCTCGGCAATGATGGCACGCCTCATCAACCTGTGAGTCCACGATGGGATAAGAAGTTGGTCATCCTCAGTATCCAACTCGGTAACTACTCTCCAATACGAGTGGAAATACTTGTCTGTAGTTGTGCCGGGATTGTCCCGAAACACAACCGTAGCATCAGTACCATCTGGTTGGCGGTCGTAACTACTTACAGAAAGCATGTAGTATCCACGCCCTCTGAAGTAATATTCCTTTGGGTGTCCGATAGGACCAGAGCGAGAGTATGCCCTTGGAGGGTCGGCAGTGAATATTGCCGCAGTCCTTCTGCAACCTTCAGGGCAGTCGTAGGAATACGTGTCTTTTGTCGTTGCGATGTATGGTGGCATACCAGTCGAGGTGTCCAAGACGAGGGTTTGTTCTACGTCTTGGTACACCTCTTCCTGCAACTCATTCATCAGCGACAGGATTTCTTCGCGGCTGTAGTTTCCTACCCGCCGCTGGATCATGGTTATCATTGCTCCAGTAAGCATACTACCCCGTTACTGTCTCAAATTCTTTCTGTTTACCAGTCAGTTGCCGCTCGATAATCTGGTCTATGATGTCCGCTCTGGTCATATTGGGCTGGCACACCATCTTGTACGTTTCACGAGCGATCTTCCTGACCTCGTGCATCTTCATGTGGCCCATTGCCTCTGCTGTGTACCCTGTTCCGATAGGCGTACCAGTCTCTGCAATATCGGCCTCACGAGACATCAGCGTTCTCTCTCTCTCAGCCAACTTCGCCTCACGCTCCTGCAACTCCATCTCACGACGATTGACGATCTGGGTCTTTTCCTTAACCAAGTCCTCATCTCGATCTTTCCCATGCTTGATGGGCGAAGTGTTGTTCTCCAAATCCTCTGCTGGCAGGATGTGCATACGACGAATGCGCTCTTCATTGAAAGCGCGGTCTTCGTCGCTCATCCCCAACCAGTGCTTATCCGACATAGCTTTGACCTCACCATCAATGTCTGAATCAACTATCGTCCACAATCCATCTCGGTAACACTTGGCCAGTCGAGTCATATTAGCCGCAGTCTTGCCAAGTTCGCCAAAGAACGGCCCCACACCCAGCGGCCCACGGTCCCACATGACACTGCCGTTTGGGCGATACGACACTGCTATTTCACCCGTTCCGGTGTTGACAGTGATAATTGTATCCTCAAACCCTCGTGTCTTTGCATACGGCCCATTTCGGTGTAGTCTGTTTTTTGTCCATCGCAGCTTAATCATGCGAAACGGATTCCCGTACTGGTCAGTCTCTCCTACTGCCGCCTTCGCATAGTCAGCCGCCCTGCGACCATCTTTGTTCCGAGCACCTTTGACGATAATCACTTTGCATCTCCTTGTCATAAAGACATAGTAAAGGAGGGAGGGGCAATTAAGCCCCCCCCAATCAATACACCTACGAGGTCTGTGAGGTGTAGTTGTTCAACTCAGGCGGTGCAGCGAAAGGAAGAACAATCGACCCGTCCTGCTGGAGCGTGGTTGCATCGTTGTCCGTAACATCAAACACCGGCTGCTTGATACCAACGGAACAGAAGATGCCGCTACCGAAGAACTTGTCATACTGCTCATACTCCCACTCCCAATGGAACCCTTCAGGCATCCACTCACACAGAGCGGCCTGACCAAGAAGGAACCCAACCTGGCGTGCATTGGCAGTCTTGTCCCGAGGATCGCTCGAGCCATCGTCCGCGCGGCCCATTGCATAGTACTGCGCCGTCAGTGTGTAGTCAGCCCCATTATCAATGAGGTAACTATCACTGTTGGAAGCAGAACCGGCAAGACTGAGCGTGGGATAACGCTGGTCTTCGACAATCCGCAGTCCACCGATCTGACCGATGAGGCCTGGATACATGAAACGAATCTCTTTGCTGAACGCCTGTGCATCCCGCCAGATCGTCCCAAGATTCCCAGCCTGTACGGCGTGCTTGAGCCAACGACACTGGGGCGTAGGCAGAACCACAACGTAGCCATCGCCACCATCTTCAAACTCGATGGGGGTAATGAACGCTTCGTTGCGTGCCCACTCTTCCAGGCGCTGGAGGTACAGGACGCTCACACACGCATTCACGCCAGTGCCAGCGGCAACGAGTGCTGCGACAATGGTGTCAACCCAGTCAGCCGCATTCGTAACATACTGGGGCTGCTGCGCGTTGGTGCGATTCGGCACATACCAATTGCTCGAAAACGAGCTAGCATTGAAATGTGGCGCATCTTCCAAGTTCTCCGACTGGAGTTCGAGCAACGCCTGTCTCCGCATCTTGCCAAAGTACTGCTTGAAGTACTTGGCCAAACCGGGAACCCGGTACTCGAAGATTTTGTAGTCGAACTTGTCGCGAGCGTAGATGCCATAGGCCTGATTCGTCGTCGCGTGTGAGAGATCGGTGTACTCCATGCGGAAATGCTTGGTAGTGATCTCCTCTTCGTTCAGACGCTGATCCCCGTTGGCACCAATGGTTGGAGCCGCACTGAGGTCTTTTACCATTGCCACTCTGGTATACCGACCAGAATCTGCCTCGCTCTTCAGCTTGAGATAGATGGCATTCGGCAGGGCGGCAGGCTCTTCGCTCGTCGCATTGATGTACTCACTCGACAGGTGATCGAAAATGTCATTGGGAAGATATTCCCGCTTCAAATCGGTCAGCCAAGTCGTGATTAACAGAGCACTGTCAATCGTTGTTGGATGGTTAATAGACATGGAATCTTACCTCATGGATAACGAGATGATTTGTGAAACTGAGGCAATCGTCCAGTCAACTGCAATCTGAGTTCCTTCAGGCGCTTAAACTTTGGAGTAGCTTCCCAGGCCGTAGCATTCCTCTCACCAGAGTCCACAACAGTGTTGTACTCAGTTAGCAGAGCGGTATACTCAACCTTCTTTTCGTCGGGAGTTAGCGAGTCCTCTATCCTTGCGCCATCTTCTTTCCCAGACGGCAATCCAGACGCTTCACTTTCCTTCCTCAGCTTTTCCTCATCATGCAGACGTTGCTCGTCTTTGGTCGGCTCAACCGGTTTCTCGTACTTAAACTGGGATATTAACCCAAGGTCGCTAAGGCAACCCTTGAAAGTGCGATAGTCCTTTTGTCTGGGCACGCCAGTTGAGAAATCGTAAAACGACTCCAGAGCTTGCTTGATCTTGGTGTAGTTCTTCTTGTCCAAGTCTGACAATCCATTGACGGTAGCCTGTGCAACAGCGAGCGATCCAGGGTCTGGACTATCACTGTTTATCACAGCCCATGCGTCAGAGATTCGCTGTGGCGATACTGACGTGTCAAGTTGGAACTCTTTGGTAAAAGAACCCAGCTTTGAACTCGTCCACATATCACTCCACGCTTCTTTGACTGCCGACACTGCGCTAGACTCTGCCGTTTCCGACACATAGCTTGTGGCCTTTTCAACCTTCGGCCTCAAGTCAGAAACAACGGTGTCCAATTCTGCCAGGCGCGAAGCAATGCTTGTGTCGTATGCCTCAAGGCTTGCCTCATACTGAGACAGGTCTGTGCGATACTTGGCAAGCGCCGCCGTGTACCCATCGTCTGCAATGCCATCGTCAAAATCATCAGCACTCGGCAGAGCTGGAATCTTCGGACGGGTTGTTGGAGCAGGAGCGTTTTCCTTCAGTTTTGCCTGAAGTGCCTCAAGTTCTTTTTCCTTTTCAGCTATACGCGCCTGTGCATCCTTCAGCTTCTGTCCGGTTTTCCCTCGCTCGGCGTTAAACCTATCAAGAGCTTGCTGCTGTGCAGTCGTAGAGTTTCTGAGCTTTTCCAGCGCACCAAGCGCCGACTCCTCAGAATCAAATCCCATCTGTTTCCATTTCGGCTCGGAGGACTCACCTTCCTTTGCCGGTTCTGGAGCAGGGGGAGTATCGCCCACGCCACTATCAGTCTGAGGTTCCTGCGCAACTGGAGGCTCACCTTCAGGTGGTGTACCGTCCACCTTTTCGATGTCATCCAGGAACGCATTCCTCTCACCGCTGTTAGCAGGGAGGGTAGCAAAACGTAAAAGGTCGTCCCGATCCTTCCCCTTTGGGGGGATAACGATCTCGCCAGAACTCATCTTTGCGTTGATCTCCTCGGCAGATAGACCTTTGATTTTTTCCAATTCATCTCTTGTCATAATGACTTATCCTCCAGAACGAATCTTGGTGGTTGATTACGCAATACCGGCAATACGACCAGTCCCGCCGCCAGTGTGAACCGTAGGCATACCGGCTGGGGTGCTGCCCTCAACCTTGGTAGCCGTGGTCATGTGCGAGAACGCTGTCTTGCCCGAACTCTGCTTGGAACTCAGGGCGAACCCTGCGCCACCAGCCGGGGTGGTCGTATCGAGCTTGCCGCCGACATACTTCTGATTGGTAGGGCTTTTCGCATCGGCCTTTGCCGTGATAGTCGCCTTTCCAGTTACCATTGCCGCATCCTTCATACAATCCCTCCTACTGGAGATGGTGTTAATTCCTCTTCAAATGGAGTACCCTGAATAGCCTCTTCCTCTGTCGGTTCCCCCGGTGCCATTTGCTGCGGAGGTGCCTCTGCTGATTGTCCACCCATGCCCACAGGTGCTTCCTGGCCCGGCATAGCTGCTTCGGGTGGAGCCGATGCAGACTGTAGCTTGCCACGTAGACTGAGATTGATTAGCGCCTCCTGCATTGCGGCATTGGTAGTCATCAGGTCAAAGGCTCGCGCAATCTCTTCCTTGGACTCGTCAGGCATCTCATACGTCTTGAACAACGACTTCTGCACCACAAGCCTGCCCAGCCTATCCAACGGGTCTGTGAACAACTGTAGAGCGTCTGTGTACTGACCACGCAAATCATTGCGGATATTGGCCCCGTTCTGACTTGGGTAGATGTTCACCAACTGTTCGGGGAGTAGGCTGATGTCGTCCTTGGTATATCTCTGAGCCTCGCCGAACTCGTCGATTGTCTCCATGCGCTCGTTGATGGTGAAGCTCTCTTTGCCACCAATCTTGGTGAATATTCTTGGCCATCCGGCATAGGTAATTTTGGCCTGCTTGGCGTAGGCAGCGGTCTTTGCAGCCTTGTGTGCCTCGTATATCTCCATGCCGTGCTTCTGACCAATGAGCGATACCTGATACTTGCTCTGGAATAGCTTGCCACTCTGGTTCGATGTGTCTTGTCGCGCCTCTGCCGCTGCTGGGCTGGTGCTAAACCAATCAGACAGGTCGAGTAGTCTGTCATTGCGAGCGAACACATCCGTGGGAACCTGGCCGTCTGACAGTCTGATTATCCCACCATGCTGGCCAAGGTCGGCAGTAGACCCCTCATCCACCCATATCCGTGCAGCGGGATTGTTCCACTCGCGCTCAATCTCGGCCTCAACCGCGCTATCACCACCAGTCAGAGCCCTATCCATGATGAAACCACCACGGGCAGCGCGTAGCTGAATGTCGCTGATGTTCATCACGCCCTTGTTGTACTCAATCTGTATGTCGTACAACTCATCCACAGTGCCCTTAAACTGGCCATTATAGCCGTTTCCAAGGGGGTAGATGTTGCAGTTATTGGTCTGTATCTTGTCCTTGCCACGGGCTAGGAATAGCTCAATGTCCAACGAGGGGCAGACTACCTCTACCTGCTTCTGGCGCTTGGTTTGACGGCGTATCGTGATATCGTTGGGGCCAAGTCCCATCATTTTGATGTACTCAGTCTTCAAATCCCTGTCGGCTGCTGATCCTGCCGGGAATCCTGTCTCGGGGAAGCTGCACCTATTCTGTAGATCGTACTCCCAGTAGCGCGTTTCCTTCTTAACCCAGTGGTAGGCTATTACCTGATGGCGGTCGCCCCACTTCTGTTCGGTATCTGGATAGGCCTGTACACCACCCATGTACGTGCCAAGGTCCATGCCGGTGTTCTCTTCCCGCTCCCTGATCTCGTCTATTTTCTCAGACTTGGTATGCCAAATCTCTTTGATCTGCTTAACCGTAAACATGCCGTGCTCAAACCAGTTGTCGATATTGTCAGGGTCATAGTCCTTCCAACTGGTGTCTATGAGGATATTCCGGGGGTTCTTGACCTCCCACGAGATATTGCCATCGTCATTGTACTTGTCTGTTATAATCATGGACTCGTAGCCAACTTGAGTGAACATGTCCCTGAGTGCCACACGCTCGGGAACCTTCCACCGGCAGTTGTGCTCGTCGCTGATACGCATATCGGCAAGGCTTAGGCTCATGCTGTCCACCTTGCCATTGACCGGGGCATAGCCCATGTCAAAGCCGTTGGACATGTAGCTGCCAACCTGCTGCTCAATCTTACGGGCAATGATGTTGAGTGTGGGCGCACGTCTGCCCTCAGACCTAAGCTTTTCCACCACATAGGATGGCCACTGGCCGAAGTTCACTCCCCACATCATTCTCTGGTTGCGTAGGATTCTATCAGTTTCGGGCCGCCAGTAGTCCACATAGCGGTCAAACATGGTCTTAACCCATCGAGCGCGTAGATAGTCCTCAGTACTCTCAGGAACCCGTGGAGTGTTCTTATCGTACTTGGTGGACTTCTTAGATGCCCATGTCAGCGTTTCTTCAGGCATATTACCCTATCTGTTCGTACACGTCAAATTCATCAAACTTGGCGTGTTTTGTGAAGTCGGGCTTTTGACTGGTTGCGGCAAACACCAGGCGGTCGCCATCCCAATGCACCTCAACCCATCGCTGTTCGGGTGGGCACATAGGGCATCGGAACGTACACCGCTTGTCTGGGTCTGTCCGTAAGATGTCAATTTGTAAGTCCGTCAGTTCAGCTAAGAAACGACCACACTGCTTGGGCTGCCGTGTATCGTCAAGACGGACATTGTGGCAGGTAATTACTGGCATAAAACACAAAAAGCCGCACAATCCCATTCGGGAAAGCGCGGCCTTCGTTGGCTTGGCACGTGAAGTAGGCTAGATGCCTACGGTATCAAAGAACTTCGTGCTTCTCTATCTTTGGCACTCGACCGTTGGAGAAGTGTACAACAATAGAACCGTTGACTTTGTTCTTCTTGAACCCGTCAATCAGTTCCTTTGCTCTCTCGGCCTTACATGTCAGGTGGTGCTTCTGTGCAGATTCCCGTTGTTCTATTACACTACTCAACATGTTGTGCTTCTCCTATATAATAACACAATGCGCGGTGCGTGTCAAGGGCTACTTTGCTATAGCCTGTTTAGCCTTGGCCCACCACTGCTTCTCACTCTCTGCCAACTTGCCGTTAATCAATGTCGCATTATCCCACTCTGCCATGCTCTGTAGGTGTGCAGCGTACCTTGTAGCCACCCCTCCCTTGTGGATGGATGCCATGTTTTCAGGCTCTATCTGGTGCTTGGCCCCGATGTTGTACCGCTGCTTGGTGTATGGCCAGCAAAGGTACTCGTTGTCCAACATTGACCCGGCAAACAATGGCACCCTGATCTTGTACATCTGCTGTATTCCCGGCCACTCAACCATCTTGAAGAACCGCTCGTCGTCCACGATAGCCGCTGGCATACCCTTGAAATAGTACCCCTGAGATGGGCTACCCACACCCTGTATCTCGTGGGCGTTATCGTGCGCGTAGAATCTGTAATCACCCCACTTGTACCAGAAGCTCACACAGATATGGAGCAATCCCTGCCGATTGAACCCCATATGTAGTGCTTTGCTAGGGTCGGTGTCGCTCACCATGCAATGCGTCCGAGTGTACCCACACCCGGCAAAGGCCTTGGTCAGCCGTTCGTAGTCCTCCCCGTAGTAGGTGCAAACGTCGATGTCGTTGTCTGGGATGGTGCCACCATTCTTCACAAGCCCCCAGAGTGCCCCAAATGACAGCCAATACTTCTTGGCTAGTCCCGCATAGGCAAACGCCTTTTGCACCATTCTGAGCGTGTTCTCAAGTGTTTTGGACGGTTCAACGGGCATCTGTTATCCCTTCGCGTTCATAGCGATCCATCTGTTCTGACTTCCAAAAGACCTCTACGTTTAACGGATTCTCCCATGACAGCCCACGCAACGCCTCAACCAGCTTCTCTTGGTCGAAGTTGTTTGTGTGAGCAATTGCTGTAACTTCATTGGTGTAGCCAATGCTTTTGTTTCCACACGAATAGGACACAACCCACCCACGAAGGCTGAACCCAACTAGCTTCTTATACTCAGAATCAATGGCCTTTAGCCGGGAGTCCACGCTGGCATCGTCCGGTATTTCATCATCAAGCCCTGACCAGCATACGATTACTGATGCCCAATCACTCACCTGCTGCCTCCAAACTGACCACCCAGTCGAGCGTGGTCTTATACGCATACAGAAAGGCCTTTCTATACCATTTTGGCATACAATGCATCTCCCCATAGATTGTTTGAACAGCCACCCTCCACGAGTCTGAAGCCGTGCTCGTGCATGTATTTGCTGACCTCACCGAACATGGGCTGACCCTCGTATAGCTCCACCTGAGCCACCTCACAGTAGATGGCCCTGACCTTCTGCATGGTTACACCCGCGCCCTCAAAAACCTTCAACTCTGCCCCTTGTACGTCTATGTGGATGAAGTCTATTGTCAGGTTGAAGCTGTCCAGCGTCCGCACATGGGCAGTCTTCTCGTTGAAATGGCACCACTTGTGCTCGTCGAGATGGGCCTTGGGTCTGAGTAGGCTACTGCTCTTGTTCCCAGGATTCCACCCTCCAGAATTGGGCACGTCCCCATAAGACTCATGAAATGGCAATATTCCTTCAGCATCAGACAGGGCATATGGGAACGTAGTAAACATTCCTCTGTGATGAGCAAAATCGTTGAAATTCTGTATCATCAACCCAACATTATCCGCTCTTGGCTCAAAACAGTAGAAGTGGGCGTTGGGCATGACTTTTGAGTATCTGAGGCTGGACAGCCCCTCACACGCGCCAATGTCAGCTACACCAATAGCCTCGTCAGGCCTGAACACTTGGAAGATGTTGTCCAGCATGTCGGGCTTTTTATTAATGAACTCTTCTCGCATGTGTCTTGGCGGGTTGTTCAATTTATGGCCTCCCTATTCTTCAATTTCCACTCCCTCTATCCAATG
>Ga0307376_10003521_pt1 | contig 14631 bp, 5 predicted proteins | sample TR2MG_FD_202536 | JGI IMG/M metagenome (GOLD analysis project Ga0307376, IMG submission 202536) | Soil microbial communities from Risofladan, Vaasa, Finland - TR-2 | ecosystem: Environmental > Terrestrial > Soil > Coastal area > Acid sulfate soil | place: Finland: Risofladan, Vaasa | collected...
ATTACGCCTGATAGCTTCTCTCCAGACCCAATCAATTGCCTCTATATCGAAAGGAGAACGATCCGATATCTCATCCAAAGGGGTCTCTATTATCTGCGTATTATCATCAGGATCTACCGCAAGCGTCGTAACCTTATAAAAAATTCTTTGATTAAGCTTTGTCAATACCTGATGATCAAGATATTTATATGTTAAACGTACTTTCCCGCCAGGAGGCTTCGGTAAACGTGGAGGAATTATCTGCTGTAACTCCTGATTATATACAGGCCATGAAATTAACTGTATCTCTCCAGTAACACCATCAATTCTATAGGCAGGAACTTCAATAAAAGAACCATCACCATCATCTATCTCTACTTTTATGTCATGAATATCCAGACATATCTTCCCATTCGTATCAGGAATAATAACAGGCTTTCTACTGGTATATACATACCACACAGAATCCGGTACTAAAATATGCTTTATAGTAGGAGTGGCATTCTCATTAATAGCCCAGACTTCCTGGGTCTCATCTCTATAAAAAAGAGTAGTCACAGGACTGGAATTAACCTTAACATAAGGCCCAAACTGAGCATCGGTGGAACGATAGACATTACATCCTAAAATCTGCAGACCACTATTCTGAGGTATAATGGCAGGATTATCCCATCTAATATCCAAAGCACCTACAGAATAAGGACTGGTGATCATTAAATTCCTGGGGGCTAAAGGCTTGGTCAAATCCTTTGTTGTAGGTCTTAATGGATAATTAAACCAAGGCCTGTCAGTCTGACTTAAATTTCCTGAATGATATACTGGCATAAATTTATGTCGCCGTGCTATCGTTATAGAGTATTACGGTCTGTCTCTGCGTATTTATCCCATACGCTTTATCCCTGTCCGTACCTGATATAGAATCCGCTATGGCAAGAAAACTCGAAGCAAACCCCCTCCCTAAAACACAATTATGAGGCACATCAGCATTAGGAGTACCCATCGTATAAGATATTTTCCAGGGCCCCGTATAAGGAATATTCCTTTTCATCAGATTAATCCAGGATCCCCCAGTAACCTTAATCCCCGCTATACCATCCTTAACATAAATATTCGTTCTAACAGGACCCGATATCGTTCTGTTAAAATGGACTGTTGGTGTTGATACAGGTTCCGTAGCATAGGATACATTCTTATATACGTTATAGGCAGTCGTATCATAATAAACGGTCATCCCAACAATATAATTACCTGGAATAGTATATGTATGAGAGGTCTGAGGACCGGTTGAATATGTACCATCTCCAAAATCCCATTGCCATGTCGTAGGACTGCCTGAGGAAATGTCTTCGAAATTAACCGTTATAGGCACATATCCACTTGGCTTGTCTATTATAAAATCAGCTACAGCAGCCCCAACGGTGATATATGCCGGTTTTAATAGATAATCACTATAAAGACCTCTACTGGCATCTAAAGAAACATCATATGAACCACCATCCTGATATTCATGCGAAGGATTCTGATCCGTAGAAGTAGTACCATCCCCGAAATCCCATAACCATGATGTCGGTTGTCCTAAAGAAAGGTCAGTAAAGTTTACTGCTAATGGTGACCCTCCTGATGTTGGAAAAGCTTCAAACTCTGCTACCATATCTACAGTAATATAACCACTCTTAATCTCCGTAGAATCCGTTAATGAACTACGGGATGCTAATTCTACATCAAACACTCCTGCCTGCTGATAGGTATGTAAAGGATTCTGAAGCGTAGAAGTAGTGCCATCTCCAAATGTCCAATCCCAGGATGCTGCAGTCTCACACCCATAAGAAAGATCCGTAAACTGTACAGCAAGATTTGCATCCCCTGAAACCGGTAATCCTTGAAACTCCGCGAGAAAAGGCACATAATCCACGGTAGCATCAGCCGTTGATGACCAATACGATTCCATGGAAGCATCTGTTACCTGAGCCTTAACCCTGTAATAATAAATATCTGAGCCTGGAACATTATCATTAAAAGTGTTATTAGGCCCATCATAAGCATTAATGGCCGTAGAAAAATCATTCGTCGTATCTCTTTGAAGAAGATAATTATCCGACCCTGCTGATGGATCCCAGTCAACATCCACCATAGAACAATAGCCTATCTGGGATGCTGTAAAATTACCAGGGACAGGTACTGTCAGACTCTCCGTATAGACTCCCGGAGGAGATGCAGTATCAAGATAGGCTATTAAAGCCTCTGTAGAGCTGTCATTAACATAACTGCTTAAAGAGTCCAGTCTCGTAGGACCATAAGGCGTTAAAGAATAATCATCGGGTGTCGCTTGAGTAATATCATTATACTTAAGTATCTTGAGGTCACGATTCGGTGATGTGTTATAAAGAACAAATAATCGTATTACACTATGCTCTTTTACATCTACTGACAAACTTAAAGCATTTGAGTCAACCTCTTTGACCATGTGAATGACCGGAGAATCATCCGAAAAAGGTTCCATCTCAATCATTCTGAGCTGGCCCCGAGTATTAACAAACCATACCCAGAATTTATCAGTATCAAATGTCCCATCAAGTTTCAAAGCAGGAGATAATACGAATTGTACAGGAGCAAAATCGGTAATCTTTTCAAGATCACCTTCATACTCCTTGAGATAAAATGTGCCCCCGCTTATAGATAAAGACCATAAGGAGCTTTTGACGATAATACTTTGCGGGTATTCGTCTGAGCCTATTCCCTCAAAAGGGAACTCAATATTCGGGGTTACTGGTATACTCATTATGGCAGCAATGTATAGGTATAGGTTATTGATACTGTCGTTGAATCATCAATAGGACTAAATACAAATATTCCATTTGTCCCATTTAAATACGTGAACTTATCCTGAGGTAAAATAGTATATAAAGAATGTGTCCCTGACCCAGCCGTCAAAATATCAATATATGAACTATCGGCAGCAGAAGGGAAATCCCCTGCAAGTCTCATGGCTGTGCTATCCATATTCACGGCATAATAGATTGTGCCATTTGCTAACAATGGAGACGGTATAGTTCCACTACTACTTAAGATAAAAGGGGTACCGGTACTTACATCAGCACCTACAGTCAAAACATCATTTGCCGTGTTCACCGTGAAACTATTATATAAAATAGAGGAAGAACGATCAAATATAGTACCATCATAGGTTATTTTTGATGCTAAATAGTAACGGTCTAAATCCCTGAAGTTTGGATTCGAAGTCTCATCGATAACATAACTATATCCACTGGCATCAGTAATAGTATGTACTACCGTATTGGAATGTGCTTCACAATAATAAGTGCGTCCTGTGAAATCAAAAGTCTGTAAATTATCCTTCTGAATCATGGGCCCATAAGTGAAAGTATACTGGTCACCATCAACAAACTGCTGATTATAGGCTGTTGCGGCTTTATTATCAAAATGAATAGATAAATCGTCCTGAACAGGAACATATCCTGTCTTTGTTATAGGCATAGAAGCTGTCGTATCAATTGTCCAGGAAGACCCATCCCATCCGAATACTGTGGCACCTAGCTGTGCCGCAAATGCTGCGCCTAACCAATACATTGACCAGAAAATTGTGTTTATATTACCATTTGTACTATCGGTTATAGGAGCGAGATTCCTTACCATGGAATACAAATAAGGCTTATTAGCATCATTATAATCTTCCGAGCTCCATAAACCATCATAATCCGTATAATAGAATCCGGAACCTACAGTATAGAAGTCATAATAAAGGTCATTGCTCTTTCTTACAAAAGTAAAGAAATGATCCTTTGTAAGTTGAACTTCCGCTATTATTCCATAAGAATCAGTGGTCTGACCATTGAAATAATTCTCTTGATTGACAACATTACCAGTACCTTTTCCGGTAGTTTCAACATTATCAAGATATATGTAATTCTGACGCCTTGTAACAACCTGTGTGGTGTCTTTCCTTAAACAACCTGCAAGAGTAGTGTTCCTCACAATACACCATTCAGCTCCACCAGGCTTGTCATCCATTACCCAGGAATTCTGATAATTAGCATAACTCGCAGCATTATAAATCCCTGAACGATATATTCTACCTCCATAGGCGTCCAACTGACCGGGCCAGATAGAAGCCTCATTAGCAGACATATCCTGAAGTTCCTCACCTCCACCACTGATATATTGTGTAGCATCTCCGGAAGTTAAATCTATCTTCGATAAACCTGTAGAATGTCCGGACCATAAATACTCGGTAGAAGAATCATAAGCCAAATCCTTGATATTCGAATCAATTATAGATGTCGGAGATATTATTGAAGGAGATGTGGTCGGAGATGCTGTATCATATTCAAAAAGTCCCTGGTTAGTTCCTATGTACAATTTTGTACCTACAGGACCCACCATTTTATTAACTTCTGTAGAACTATTACCAAAATCACAAAGGGCAATGGAGGTTTCTACACTATTAAATTTCCATCGGCACATATTCATTGAAGAATTTACTCTGCTCTCTTGTACCGTATATAAATAATCCTCAACTTTCGCTTGTGCCCGTATTAAAAATTGACTGGGATATGAATAATAACTTGTAGAAACTCCTGCTGAGCCACCTTCTCCTGTATCATAAATGGAATTTAATGCCTGTGGCTGAGCTTTTCCTGAAGCATCAATAGCCATAGGAAGCTGATATATCAATGTATTTGTCCTATAGGCACTGTATCGAAGATTGTATTCCCCGGTCATTTGACGAGTAATAGTATGTGTGCCAGAGCCACCATCCGTTAAATCAATAGCAGCTCCATCATACGTTTCTGATACCTGAATAACCGATGAATCCACCTTTATCACATGGTAATCCGTATCAACAATAAGAGGGTCAGGGAGTACATCAGTCGTTGTGAATCTGACAATATCTCTGCTGCCTGCAGGGTCACCTACATAATCCTGTGTAACCCCTATTCTATCTGTAGAAGCTGTAACATCAGAAGGAGAAAAATCTTCATCGATGATATCAGAAGCATCTCCGGTCTTTGTTATAGTAGCTCTCAGTATAATGCTTGTCGTATTAGTAGGAGTGCCATCAGTGCTCATTATACCCTGAGAATCCGCAATAGTAGGATCACTATAAATAGCATTATTCCCGGCAGGATGTACAAATACTCTGGATATACCCGGACCCAAATCATCTATTGGGGAATATCCATTGACATAATACATCCAATATCCTGCACCTGCAGGACGTGGTGTAGCTTCTTGGCCATAAAAATTACCATAGACAGTAGCTCCTATAGGTCCTGCTAAAGTAGATGTAGAAAAAGATGCTCCCCATACTCTAGCTTTTGATGTGCCGTAATTACTACCAAAAGGGCATGTCCCTGAACTCGAATACCTACTTGCAGGCATCCTCATTAAATTATTTGTCGAGTCAGGTTCCAAAAATCCTGTAACATAAAATCTTGCATACTTACCGGAATCGCAGGCAGCAAAAAGTAGTGGAGCACCATCAAGCATGCCTTTCGTTACTCCATACTCAATAAAATGATTCGCCGGTATATTATTACCACCAGAAGAATATGTATAGAACATTGTGTATTTTACATATAGGAACTGGGTAGTAGTCTGCGTTATTGGGGTTGATAGTTCTATAAAGGATATGAAATTTTGAAAAGAGACTTGACTTGCATCCAATATTTCTATACCAATGACACGAATAGTTCTCGAAGTCCCTGGAGGACTGAAATTGTTGGTGACATACACAGAATTTAATGTGAAATCAGGGACTTCCGTTAAATTACCGGTTTCTGAAAGGATATTAAATCCATTTGATGCACCATCAATCTTATAATTCGTTGAAGGTGAAGGTAAAGTATCAGATAATTGTATTCTGGTAATAGGATCCGCTAATTTTACTATGCCACCACCAGCCGACCCTAAACACATGAGCCGTAAAAAAGCTTCACTAGCTGTGTTCCATTGCTTACCCTCATTAACAACCTTATCATCTTCAATCAATTTCCATTCACATAATCCTTTATAACCCAACATAAAAAAACCCCCTAAAGCGATTGCCAATTAGAATAAGTAGAACGTATCCCAGCACCTACACTAAGATTAAAAGAATCCTGCTCGAAATCATTAGTCTGCTCCTGCTCAGAAACTTTATAAAGCTGCGACCGTATACCAGCACCCACAGTAAAATTAAAAGAATCTTGCTCAGCATCAGTTAATTGATCCTGCTCAAAACTCTTATAGAGCTGTGAACGTATTCCAGCACCTACCTTCAAATTAACAAAAGATTCCGTTATCTCAGAAGATATACTGGTTAAACTCTCTGAACGATACTCAAAAGCAGGAAATACATTCAAAATTTTATAGAATCGAGGATCAGTTACATAATCCTCCTGAAATCCAAAAGTAGTCCTTACACGTATTCCTATATAGATGACATCATATGAACCCGTCCATTGATACCATCTATCAATATTGTAATTACTATAAACATCAGTACTGTCTACTAAAGTATAAACATCCCCTGAACGTGTAAAAAATTCGTATTGAATCGGATATAATATCCTATCAGTATAACTGCCTTCTACATAAGGCAGAAAAATAAAAGGTTCATACAGAGCACCTATTAAGGAATACCCTAATCCGGTAACTCCTAATGGTAATGTATCCGAAGCTAAATCATAAGTTGAACGTATTCCGGATCCTACAAGTAGTTCAAAAGTATTTGTTGGAGGATTCCTCATCTGAACATTAGGTCCCGAGATAATAAGATTGCTCAAATATGCCCAGGTCGTCTCATCCGTAGAATCAATCACCCTGGTAAAAGAAGCATCATCCTTACTATATGTCAGATATATGAATCCACTGGAAGTATCATAAAAAGCTTTAGGCTGTTCTCCAGTATTAAGAAAAAATTCATAATCAGTCCATTCATAATGGTCTACATTAAATGTCTGCTTCTGACCATAGATATAATGACCTTCATTCTCAATATTCTCTATACTTACTATCTGACTGAGACCCGAAAACACAAATCCTAAAGTGATGACATCTTTAGTAAAAGACATAGGAAAATCATCTGTAATCCCTACTACTCCAGCTGCCGTGACATATACAAGTTCAAATTTCTCCGCCGTAGCAGTTACTGTCGTTGATCCCCAGCTGATAGGGGTACCATTTAATGTCCCCGATCCCGCAGGAACATTTACCGTAAATGGCACAGTAAAAGAGAGTATACCGCTACTGGTCTTACCGGAAGCATATTGCTTCTCATAAAAGACTATTAATCTGCCGGTAGGTTCAACAATAATAGAAGGTGATGCCGCTAATCTATTATCATCGGTCTCAAAAGTAAGTTTGGTTATATCAGAGTTCATCGATAAATAATCCTTAAACCGTCACCAGCCGATAGATTAGACTCTATACCCATACCATCCCATTTCAATTTAGCGTCTTCAACATAATAATCCTCCCCATAATTTTGAGGAGCCCCACCCATTATATTCATGGCAAAATTAGAACAATCAAAAGGATCAGGGATATATGTTAAAGGTACAAACCTGTTACGGATATCCGTACCCGTTAAATAAATATGCTCTACAATTAATGCATTATTATCATATGGTGCTTCCGAAAGCGTACCAGTACAATAAAAACTCCTGCCATTAGTAATCATCCCAGTCGTATAATCCCCGGAATAATATCTGAAGAAAACAGTATTATCACCACCTGTAGCCATAAAAGTAACAGGATCCACAACATTCTTTAAATCCGTCATGGCTTCAAAATTACCCGATAATTCAAATTTTGATGCCGCCGTCACGGTATTTGTTCCATCATATACCATACTTAAGAATCCGAAATCCTCAGAGGCATAAGATCGACCAGCATATGAGAAATCCCATAAACTGTCATAATACTCAGTATCCAACAACGCCGTAAATTTCAAAGGAGAAAAAAAGTCCTGTATATACCTCTTAGGCTCCTTATCCATTACCGATGTCTTATCAATGGCAGGAACTATTATCCGACCATCAAGACCATCAAAAACAGGATATTCTCCGGAGATTAAAACTATGTTTGACCCAACAGTAGAATCCTCCAATGCCCTCTGTACCGTCCTATACGGCAAAACATAAGAGCCGTTCCCACCTGTATTGGTGCCATCTCCTCCTAATGTAGTCTGGTCACTACCCGAAGGAGAAACAAAAATGGCCTTTTCAGTCTCATAATTGCTGTAATGCTGATGGAACATTAATGTGTTTAAAGCCTTCTGCTGCAATATACCTTGATATAATATCCTGAAAACATCTCCAGCTTCAAGATATGGCTCTAATCCTAATCCTTCCCAATACAATTTCCCCATGGATACCGTATAATCTAAACCATAATACAATGAATACCCACCTATGACATTCAATCCAACATTACTATTATCAGCAGGATTCTCCAACCACCCGGGAAGCTCAATATATTTATGATAAACATCAGCAGCAGACAATGTATGATACGATACTAAATGATTAATGGCCCTGGTATAAATGAACATATCATTTAAATCAATATTAACATTCTTAAGACTTAAATAATACGTGTCATAATGACCACCATCAATATGAACCGTGGCGTCATTAATTATCATTGCCTTATCTAATGTCCTGAACGGATCATAAAATCCTCCACAATTCGTGTAATCATCCCCATATGCCGTTACATAATAATCACCCGTATGAGTACAATCCACTAAATAACGATACGCACCAATATCAGACCTGTCCTGCCTGCTTACCCCATTGTAATCATAATAATATCTATCATAATTGGTGTCCGCTACACCAATATCAGCTGAAGATAGACCAATACGATAATCCCTTGACGATGCCAAAATATACATGGGATCAGCCGATATATTCATCGTAGCATCCGCAGGCGTCCCTGAATACGCAACAGAAGTATTATAAAAATTGTTCGTGTATGAATAAAAAGTGGAATCCGAATCTATACCCGTACCACTATTAGTAATATTATTCGAAATTACATACAAATAAGAATTATACATCAACATGGCAGTAGTACAGTCATCAATAGTATTCATATTGACTATTATTGCACTTGTATCAGAAGCACGTATAGCTATTGAGGCATTATAGAAGATATTGCTATAGAGATAGGAGCTTGTGCAGTCAATATAATCAACACCTATTTCAGTATCATGAAAAGTGGTCCTTAATACATCGGGATCACATTGAACACATTTTATGCCACAGGAAGTGTCAAAAATCTCGCAACGATTCGTAGTATAATTGGCGCTATTTTCAAGATAAAGACCGATAGAAGAGTCCCTAAGAATGACATTATCTAAACGTCCCTGACAACCATAAAAAGATAAAGCATTGGTTTCCCATCCTGAACCTGTAGTATCCTGAACATTTATTGAAGTTATAACAGGTTTAATGCCTTCCGCTCCACGTATAGATAAGTCTTTCCTCTTTATAGCAGCAGGATTATGGGTACCGTCATATAAGACTACCGTACCACCTCTTTTTGACCAGGCCGTGGCAACAAAAAGATTTTTTAGAGGAAACAATTGTGTACCACTGCTATTATCACTACCAAAATCAGGGTCTACATAAAGAACAGGCTCTGAAGATTCAGCGTCATTAATAATACCTTCATAGACTTTAACATCATCAAAGGCAACGGTCAAACCATCACCTACTGAAGCATCCCAAGCATAAATAGCTCTGACAGTATCTCCTACTGAAGCATATATGTTAAATCTCGATGTAGCATCAGGAATCCATAAACCAGCATCATCCCAACGTAATCTGTAATCCCCGGAATTCACATAAAAATCCTGCCCATAATATTGTGATGTACCCCCAACAACATTAAATCCTACATCAGAATTGTCTACAGGAGGACCATCAAGGCTCATATATTCGTTATAGATATCTAAAGGAGTAAGTCTGCGTACATCTACCCGTGTTCCATCAATACGCTCAAGACCCAGCCTTAAAGAGAATTTACTCCTCTCAAACTGAGGAAAAACTTCATTATATAAGATAACAGGATTCGTTGATGTATCAGAATATTGCAAAGAAAAAGTACTATCTGTCTTAACTATCCGTAAAAGATTATCAGTATAATTCGAAGCAACCCCTGAATATGACAATATCCCATCTATACAGGACATTCCATATACACCATAATATCTCCTGGCTACTCCTATCCAATTATTATCATCTTTATAAAGAGCAAATATGGCATTATATCCGTTTATCTGAGTAGTATCAGCTAAAACCTTAACATCAGCTATTATATCACCACCGACTTTGAAATTTGATATATGATATGACTTATCCTCACTATAAGGTATAAGATTCATATTCAATTCATTATTTAAGGATACATGTCCGGAAGAATCCCACCATTTAACATTAGAAATAGTCCCGGTAAATCCATCTTCAATAATGGGCTCTATTTCCTTAATGAAGATTTTCCCATCCCCACTGCCCTGAGTACCATCTACAGAAATAGCCCCATTGAAAGAATACGTGTTCTCATGCCAAATAGAGATATACCCACCTCCACCTCCTCCTGTAGGCAATGCACGTAAAGACCCCCCTCCTCTTGCATATAAGGAGCCATTACCCTCTACAACACGTCCTATAAGCCATATAGAACCTCCAGCACCTCCTCCTGATTCCCTGCCCAATTCACCATCCATTAAAACATTGCCATTAACACTGACATAGCCGTTTCGGGCTTTCAATTTAATGGCACCACCACCATAAGCAGTCCATGTATAACAATAATCCTTATAATAACCCCCTCCACTGCCTAAAGATACTGGGGTTTCATAATGACCATATGAGGATTTAGGGGCTGGTGCTGAAGGATTACTCGTATATCCTAATCCGAAATGGGTACCTCCATAGCCTTGGTAATAGGTACCGTCACTGCCTATGGAGTTATTACCGGGTCCTCTGTCACTTTCAAATCCTTGTCCTGTTATTGATGACCCATAATTCAGAAAAATATTATAGAAAGAGGAAGTAATGGAGCGGCCTTTACCATTGGCCGTTATGTATCTATTGAGCTGATATGACCAATAATCCTTTTTAGAATCATCATCAGGAACACTGATGACTTTTCCACCTTGGGCTACCTGAACATCTCCATGAACATTGAGCTCACCATCAAGATACATTGTTCCTGCTACTATTACAGGAGCCGTCATTGGTCTTGCAATGTAGATTGTATGAGTAATACTGTCTATATTAGTTGTCAGAGTTACATAATAAATACCGGATGCTTTATATGGGTGTGAAGGATTTTGGAGTATGGAAATTGTACCATCTCCTAAATCCCAATTCCAGGATATTGGTCCGCCACCTGATATATCAGTGAACTGTACCTCAAGATTTGCTTCATTTATAAAACTTATGGTAAAATCAGCCATTTTAATCCAATATTGCTAAAGAACCTGTATCTGTGTTGATTGCCGATCCTACGTGTATATTCAATCCATTACTATTAAATGTTCCATCTTTAATAATGAAGGGTCCTCTTATATATAAAGGTGATGACCCTTCACAGATAACTTGACTGGAGTCTGTTTTATCTATCCACAATGATGGTAATACTCCTGATGTTGTTATCGTATGTTTTCCAGAGTTATTCATAGTCAAATGAACATTATTCAATTCTGACCAATCATTATAAGATGATTGTGTAGTAATGTCACCTCCGACCATGATATGAGCATTATTATTATCCCTTATGGATCCGGAGTTTAAATGCAAATCATTAGTTATGCTTGTACCATCCATAGATACCGTAGAATCCACTATTAATGTATTAAATTCTATGATAGACCCTGTAGTATCAAATTCACAAGTATCATTAAGCAGAACTACTCCATTATTATTATCAAAATTACCCGTAGAATCCGGATTATATCGGAAAAAGTTGGAAACCTCCATCGTAGCATCAGTAGCTATAAAATTACAACGACCTATATGTATACCGGATAGGGCAGATATATTTGATGTATCACCAGTAAAATCTCCACCATCAAAGAATCCTTCAGTAATAGTCATATCATAAGCATTTTGGTTTATGCCGCCTGGATAGTCATTATAGACTGTTAAGCCTGAAATGATAACAGTTCCATCAATAGTACAGGCTCCTAAACCATTACCATCAAAATATACCAGACTACTGGAATCCGGATAATCTCCTGAAGATAAGCCACCAGAAGTAGCTGACCAATTGATTGTATTATACCAATTAGAGGATATTGAAGATATCCAATATCTGTCAGCCATCAAATACCACCAATGAAACAGCCTTAAATATTGTAGGAAAGGGCATTAATTAACCTTTTTACCTTATAAAAAACGGGTATACCTCTATCCAGTTAAATTATTAAAAGATTATCTAAATCAAATTTATAAAATTATGCCCTTTATTATCAATAGCTTACGAGGCAAAAAAAGAGGTATAAAAATCCCTTAAAGTTTGGTATAATTATATAGAAAGGAAAATATCATGTTTAAAACACTCATTTCACTGCTCATTGTCGTCTCAGTAAGTCTTTCCGCCGATAAGTACATTTACGGTGGACAATTAGCTCCTAATTGCTATCATCCAGAATTTTCTATCTCCACCTCTCCGAATATACCGCTTGAAGATAGATATTCTACATGCGGAGGTACACCATACACCTCCCGATACACAGTAAGAGTACCATTAGGATGGAGCGGTACAGTAACCCCTTCTGCTACTGGTTATGTTTTTGACCCGCCTTCAAGAGGCGTTGCCCCTATAATCCAAGATTTATTTAATTGTAATTTTACTGTTACTGATACAATGCGTCCAAATCTTATCGTCTACAATAACAGAACATCAATAGAAATTAATCATGAAGATATCATTAACACCGCTGTATTCGATAATTCCTGGCATATTTTAGGCTATAAATATTACATATCATATAATGATGGCCTTGTCTGGAATCTTATTAAAGAATCAGAACAAATTGATATGGTATCAAATGATACCATTGGAACAGCTGCCAAAACCCAAACCCCTTATATTCCGACTACACTTACTACAAATGCCCGTATCAGAGTAATCTGCTATGACCCTCATGGCAATTATGATACAGTCATAACCGATAAGTTCAATATAGTAGACACAGAAAAACCCACTGTTACATTAGAAAACCCTTCTACTATAAATAGTGGGGATTCTTACAATATTATCTGGACTGCTGATGATAATATCTCTGTGATTTCCAGGGCACTTTATCTTGGTACGGATAATAATTTTGTTCTTATTGATAGTTCGAATTCAAATACAGGTTCCTATACATATACTTTCAATAAATCTTATGCTACGGATAATTGCAAAATACGGATAATTGTTTATGACCAGTCCGGTAATTCTACTACAATAACATCTTCAAGTTTTGCTGTTGTTGATGATATTGATCCTGAATTGATTATTACGAGTCCTTTAGAAGGTATGTCATGGACAATTGGTGAGACATATGACATTATCTGGTCAGCTAATGATAATATTGGAGTAATATCCTACAAGGTATCATTTTCAAGGGATAATAATTCCTATAGTTTGTTGAAGTCTTCTTCCGGGGCTTCGGGGTCATATGCTTTTTCGGTTGTGGCTCCTACTGGTGATGGGTATATAAAGATTGATGTTTATGATGCTGCTGGTAATGTTAAGACGAAAATTTCAGGATTTTCGATTATTGATGGTAATGCCCCTGTTGTTACTCTTACAAGTCCTTTGACTACGGCCCTTATTAATAATGCGTTCTGGACTACATGGACTTCAATTGATGATGGAACAATAACAGGTGGAAGTGTGTACTTTTCTAAGGATGGTGGTAATTCTTATTATTATATAGATTCTGTTGCTGGAAGTAGTGGGAATGTTTATACCGTGATAGACGACACTGTTCAGAATGGACGTGTCATGGTTCGGGTATATGACAGTGATAATAACTGCGGTATAGTCATCTCTGATAGTATTTATATAATTGATAATGATAATCCCAGAGCAAGCATAAGACGGATATCTACACATGATGCCTATTCTGGTTCTTCTGACAGTCTATTATGTGGCTTATATGATGTTTTTGGAGTGACTAAGAAAGTAATTTATTTCTCTTCTGATAGTGGAAAAACCTATACCGTTATCGATAGCAGTACTGCTCATACTCTAGCTGGCCAGAATTTTTCAGAATACATTATATGGACTGTTCCTAGCATAGTAGCAAATCAATGCTGTTTCCTTAAAATTAAAGCTTATGATGCTGCTGGTAATTCATATGAACAGAATTATGACCCCTATAAACTCTTTTCCATTATCGATACCACGGCACCTTCAGCTTCATTAATAACACCGGCAACAGTCACCATTGGAGATAATACTGAAATCGGATGGGTATGCAATGATAATGTTAGCTTTAAATCAGTAGCTATCTTCTTTGATGATGTCAGAATAGACAGTTTAACAGTTCCACAAGGTCATATAACTTATCCTATCAGCAAAGCCGGTACAATTAAGATTAAGGCGTATGATGTTTCGGGTAATATGGCCGAAGTCGAACAAGAA